>Ga0326728_10004495_pt1 | contig 41134 bp, 42 predicted proteins | sample MB3enrmetagenome_FD_207602 | JGI IMG/M metagenome (GOLD analysis project Ga0326728, IMG submission 207602) | Lab enriched peat soil microbial communities from McLean, Ithaca, NY, United States - MB31MN | ecosystem: Environmental > Terrestrial > Soil > Wetlands > Peat | place: USA: New York... | reverse complement strand
GGATGCAGCCGGCGCAGACGCTGTCTGGGGAACGGCGATCATGGCGAAGTCGGTGAAGTGATTGACGGTTGCCGTGATCGCATCTCCAGTGACCGTGCCTTGAAGTAAAACCCATTGCCCGGTCGTGTTGTCGTAGTATTCGACCGCCGGGGTCATACCGGCCGGGATCTTGGACGGGTCGAAGACAAAGGTCAAGGTGACCGGAGCGTTGAAAGTGTAACTTCCCCCGTTCACCGTAAAATCGTAGGCGTTCACGAGCACATCCCCTGTTGGCGGTGCCGGGGGCGATGATTCTTGCTGTACTGCTACGGTTACGCTTGTCCTTTCATCGGCAGTGTCGGGTATATTGTTGATTATTGAGAAAAGTCTTTAGCAAGCCGGTTCTGTTGATTAGATAAGATCTATTACCGTATCATCTATTCACCTGTTGGTTAGGGACGGCATTACGGCTTGCCCCGCTCACCATTGCCAGGGCCTTCTGAACGGCTATGCTGGCATCGATCCCGTAGGCATCAGCGCCTACTGATTTAGCAAAACCTGGGGTAACAGACAGACCGCCTATCAGTATCTTGACCTGTTTGCCAGCCGGGGCCTCCCTCACGACCTTGATGATCTCCTTGATGTAGGAAAGGGTGATGGTCAGGGTGCAGGATAGACCGAGAATATCCGGTCTTTCAGCCTCCAAGGACTTCACGATCTTGCTGACTGGCACATCAACGCCGAGATCCACTACGGAAAAACCGGCTCCCTCCAACATGATGCCGAGGATATTCTTACCCAGATCGTGAATATCGTCCGGGACAGTTGCCAGCATCACTTTGCCCCGGTTGCGGGCACAGTGGTCAACCAGGGATGGCTTCAGTATTTTTACGCCTGCCGCCAGCGCCTGGGCAGCCATGATCACCTCCGGCACATATACATCGTTGTCGCGGAACTGGCGACCGATAACCGACATGCCAGGCATGAGCCCCTCATTCAGGATGGTCGTCGCCGGCAATTGCATATGCAGAGCATCTCTGATGTGCCTCTTGATTGTACCGGTGTCTCCGTCCACGATGCAGCGGGATAGAATCCCCAAGATCTCCGTTCTTTCCATGGCGCACCTCTTCGTATTCAGAGCGTCAGACGTTGGATGCCTTCCACCAGCGTTGGTATTCCTTCGGGCCTATACCGATATGTTTTTTAAAGATCCTGGAAAAATAAGCGGGATCGTGGAATCCTACCTGGCTGGCGATCTGACTCACTGTCAATAGGCTATTCTCCAACAGGTAGCGGGCCGCTGACAGCCGTATTTCAATCAGGTACTCGATGATTGTGAAATCCAACTCTTCTTTGAAAATGCGGCTGAGATAGAAGGGACTGAAGTGCACCGCCTGGGCCACCTCGCTGACGCTGATCTCCTTTTCATAGTGTTCCTGCAGGTATTGGATGACCTGCCCAACGATGGTGAAGCGAGAGTTGTCGCGGCTGATGTAAATCTCGTTCATCAACTTGTTCTTGGTCGTATTTTGGGATCCGGATCAGCAGAAGCACGGGGATTCTTCTAGATATTTAGAACACATGCTCCGTGAGTATCTAAGAACGATTACGACGTGAGAATAAGCAATCCCTCCTGATCGAAGAACATTCTTTCTAATTAGGCACGATAGTCCAAATGAAAGCTACGATAGTCCAAGTGAGAGTTGAGAATGGCAAATATTTCACGTAAAAAGCATAATAATCCAAATATGAGCAAGTAAGATAAAAGCAATAATTACTCACTAAAACATGCTATTGGGCACGATAATTCAAATCAGAGCATTATAAGTCAAAGGGATACCCCACGATCGCTAGAATATCCTTATTAAGTTGTAACAGAGCAGCAAGTGTCATCAGATGCGAGGCAGTTGGTGATCATGCATTCAGACGATCGGCTGAAGGGGGGCGAGGGAAGATTTCCGTTCTGCGGCGGGTACAGTTCATGACTCTGAACATGCTTAGCCCGGGCTGGTTTTCCACTGTTTCGTTTTGGGGTCAAGATTTTAAACTTTGCAGCTAGGAGGAACAGACAATGGTAAATGTGCAGTTGCTCACACAGGCAATAGGTGAGCTTGACGAGAGCCAGGTCATCGCGGTGCTGACAGAATTTGTGGCGGCAACGCCCACGGCGGAAGAGGCACTGAACGTGCTCAATGCCTGCCAGCAGGGAATGAATGTGGTTGGAGAGCGATATGAAACGGGCGAGTATTTCGTTGGCGATCTGATCTTTGCCGGCGAGTTGTTGACCAGGGCAGTCGAGATGATCAAACCGGTTTTGCAGGGCGCAGGCACTGCCACAATCGGCAAGATCGTTCTGGGCACGGTCCAGGGTGATATCCACGATATCGGCAAGAATATTTTCAAGAGCCTGGTAGAGGCGGGTGGTTTCAAAGTCTACGATCTGGGCGTCGATACCTCCCCGGAAGCCTTTGTGGCTAAAGCGAGAGAGGTGGGGCCGGATGTCGTCGGCATGAGCGGGGTCCTCAACCTGGCTACCACTTCGATGAAAAATACCGTCGATGCTCTGAAGGCTGCCGGCCTGAGGGACGGCGTGAAGGTGCTCATCGGCGGGAACCCGGTTAACAGCGAGATCTGCAAGAATGTCGGGGCAGACGCCTGCACGACCAATGCTGCTCAGGGAGTAAAAATATGCCAGGGGTGGGTGAGATAGTATGAAAGATGCCAAGCTCCTGTACCAGGAAAGAGTTCAATTATACAAGGATGCGGCGGCACACCGGAAGACCAGCCGGGTGTTGAACCTTGCCAACATCTGGACCTGGATCGTCTATGATTCGGGCTTTAAGCTCAGCGAGGCTCTGTTCGACAGCAAGATCATGGGACAGGCGGTGACCAGGTTTCAGGAAAAATACCAGTTTGACTTTTTTATGGATTTTGGATTCAGAAACCCCCTGGCGATCTCGGGAGCTCTGGGGCACACCGATTATATCATCGACGATGAGGCCGCCTCGCTCAGTATCAAGGATTTCAGCTACGTCGAGCCGGAAGATTATGATGAAATCTGCGAGAACTATACCAAGTTTCTCTGGACAAAGTTCCTTCCCCGCAAGTACCGGAAACTGAACGAACCAGGCGCCAAGGCCCTGATGCTTAATGCCAGTGGCGAATTTGGGAAGTTTGCGCAATATGCCACTGATATCGTGCAAACGATGGCGACTGACTACGGCGTTCCCCCTTCATTGTTCACGGCCACCCCATTATTTGAAAACTTCTATGAGATCCTGTTTAACTGGCTGCGGGGCATCAAGGGTCTTTCCCTCGATCTCCGGCAGCGGCCGGACAAACTGAAGGCCGCCCTCGATAGCGTCGGAATGGCGGATTTGTCCGGCAACACCCTCAAGGCTTTTAAACAGACATCCCGGAAAGGGACGGATCAGGACAGGGGCCCTGACGTGCTGACAGCTTTACTGGGACATTCAATATTGAGCAAGAAGCAGTTTGAAGTCTTCTATTGGCCATACCTCAAGGAAGTATTTGATTATGCCGAGGAATATGACAAGATCGTCCATGTTTTTGCTGAGAGCGAGAACAGCAGGTTCTACGACTTCTTCAAAGAGGCGCCCAAGAATCATGTAGTGATCCACCTGGAACTGGACGATATGTTCAAAGCGAAAAAAGAGATTGGCGATACCGTCTGCTTATGTGGTGGCATGCCTATTGACCTGCTCTATAACGGCACTGTCCAGGCTAACATTGATTACGCCAAGCGCCTGATCGACGAACTGGCCGCTGACGGTGGTTTTATCTTCAGCCAGAACAAGATGGTTTCTTATGCCAGTGACTGTAAGGCAGAAAACCTGAAAGCAGTCAACGATTTTGTCAGGGAATATACACTTTAACCGAGGAGGCTTTTTCATGTCCGAGCAGACTCTGTTTGCCTATCCCGAGGGTTGGAACGAGATGTTGGCTGCCCTCGATTTCCTGCCGGAGGAGCAGCGTGAGGGATTTCTGAAGGCATTGGTGGGGATATTGCTGCTGTAAAACAAAGCTTGAATATCGTTTCTGCGGCAGGATATCGCTAGAGGTACCAGAGAAAGCAGTTGCGGGGCTGTCTTACCGGATCCGGTGGGACAGCCCCGCAGAAGCTTGGTACTCTGATCGCTAGGCCGTTTGGCTAACGTCAAAGGCTTCATCGACCGCAACAGCACAAGGAGGAAATAACAGCGATGATCATCATAGGCGAAAAGATCAACGGGGCAATCCCGGCCGTGCAGAAAGCTATCTTGGGGCGGGACGAGGAGTTCATCCATTCCCTGGCAGTCAGGCAGGCAGAGGCTGGAGCGGACTATCTCGATGTCTGCGCCGGCACCGACCCGGAGCTGGAGATTGATGCGCTGCGGTGGATGATACCCATTGTGCAGGAGGCCGTGGATCTGCCGCTCTGTATCGATAGCCCCAACCCGGTGGCGATCAAGGATGTTTTTTCGTTGGCCAGACGGCCTGGCATCATCAATTCGATCTCCGCAGAAGGGAACAAGTGCGAGATCATCTTTTCGTTGGTGCGGGGGACGGCATGGCAGGTGATCGGATTGACCTGTGATAGCAGGGGCATTCCCGCCGATGTCCAGACCAGGGTGGAGATAGCAAGGCAATTGGTGTCGATGGCCGCCCAATTTGGCGTCACTCCCGACCGGTTGCAGATAGACCCGCTGGTCATTGCTCTCTCCACCGATCACGAATCGCTGTTAAAATTTGTGGCGGCTGCCAGGCAGATCAAGGAAGTATACCCATCCATCAAGATCACCTCCGGTTTGAGCAACATCTCCTTCGGAATGCCCCTGAGGGGAATCGTAAATCGAAGCTTTCTGACCCTGGCCATGTGCGCCGGTATGGATTCCGCCATATTTGATCCCTGCAACCAGGAGATGATGGCCACTCTGATGGCTAACGAGGCCCTGCTCGGCCGCGACCGTCTCTGCCGCAAATTTGCCAACGCCTATCGTGCCGGTCGGATCGGACAAAAAAAGATGGCAGGCACACCAAAATAGAAAACACCTGGCGCCTCAATGTTACATCTGCGGTTATGGCCATGACTGCGGAGCCGGAGTTGTTGTGAGAAAGCATGGCTTTCTAGAACGGATTGAACCGGAACAATTTCCTCCACATTTTAAGAGAACAGGCGGAGGCCGGCAGAATCAGGTAAATATTGGGTTCTATGTTGAAAAACTGCCAGTGAGCCAGCGGATGAACGAGAGCGAAACTGTTAGCTTGCCGAGGTGGCCATTGGCTTGCTCGGCCTGAGCAGGCTATCCCTTGTCGATGATCACGATCTCCAACAACAGCAGCAGAAAACGCCCTTAAAGTGGAATTATCGTCACGATCATGCGGCTTCATTTGACGGGTTGAGAATACATAAAAATAACCTCCGGGCTTCAGTCCGGAGGTTATTTTTGAGCAGGAGCTGCTAAGCTCTAGTTGGCCGTGGAACTGGTCGTCGAGCTATTGGTACTGGCCGACGGCTGCTGGCCTCCTGGCCCGCCAGGCCCGCCTTGGCCACCCGGGCCGCCCCCCGCCATGATCGTCAAGAACGATGTTCCGTCCTTGTCAAGGTTGACAAGGAGCTTGTCGGCCTGCGCCTGGGTGATGGTGCCTGCAGTCACCTCTTCGCTTAGCGCCGATGTGTAGGCCGTCTCCAGGTCAGTGGTCAGGGTGTCGGTGGAGATGCCCAAGGTGCTGGCAAGGCTGCTCAGAAAAGCCGTGGTCAATTCCTGCTGTGACTGTGGGGGAGCAGGCGGGGCAACTGACGAGGTGGTAGTTGAACTATCCGCCAGCGCCGCGCCTACACCAAATGCCCCAAGAACGACCATGGTCAGTACTGCAACAAGCCATATCTTGACACTTTTCATTATTTCACCTCCTTTCTACGAAAACTTTACTTTCTTAAAGTATTCCTCTATTTGCTTAACAAAAGCTTAAATAGATTCTTTAATTTATCTTTGGATTGGGGCAGCTTTTTTATTCTGCTGGCTGTGCATTATTCAGTAAAATATTATTTTAATGCAGCCTGAATGAAGATTGCCAAAAATACTGCAATCATACCGAGTATAAGCCACCTATCGCTCTTATTCATTTTTTATCCCTCCGATTAAGTCTTTATGCCAATATGATCTTAATGCCATTACCTTATGATTTCCTGAAGAAAATAGGATGCAGCAAACAAAAATAAAAAAGCCCCGGCAGCGAGAAGGCCAACGGGATTTTGATATTGTTGGCTGCTTTTTGCCTGCGCAGCCCGGTTGCCAGGGCGAGTTCCACCAGGACCAGATACCTGAGAAACTTGTCCGTCGACTGTTGCAGTGCGTGGCCATCTGGTCTTCTCATTGGGGGTCTAGAGGGAAGAGCAATGTTAACGTTTGCATCAAATTGGCGTAAGAAAGTGAATATTAACCAGATTGCCGAATGTCCGTTCAGGAGCCAAGCAGCGGCGAGCCTTCTGGCGGACCGGCTGGCGCAGGCGCGATTCCGAAATAATTATGCCGCCAGGTCGGCTGACCTGGCGGCATACAGAGGGGTAATTTGGTGGGGTTCTGCCACCCACCTATATCAAAGAGAGGGAATCCTGGAGAAAGTATAGCATAAAAGAACTGTGCGGGAATACGTAAACACCATACCAAAATAACGAATGGTTTTAGCACTATTGAACAAAGAATCGGAGCGTTGCCAAGTGCCTAAAAATAAGCTCACGCACGCCCTGGGAAAGAGATTTACGGATACGGGCGAAGTATGTCGAATGATCGGCTGTAGAACAAAAGCGGGATTGGGTTCCGGGTGAAACTGCCTGAGGACGATGAGGCGGAATATCTAAATATCTGCCACCGGGTAAAATGAAAAGCGACATTGTCCCAGGCTGGCTCTGATGAAATGAACATCCTCCGGCTTCGTACCGGAGGATGTTCAACAAATGGCGAAGAAGATTTAATTATTTCTGTTCTTATTTTTCTTCTCATTCTTATCTTCGTTGGCTGCGATGTGTTCTTTATTTGTCTGGTTGGGAATATTGGTATCGCCCTTCTTTTTCCCCTTCATCTGATATTTCCACCTCCCCTGATTGTTTTTTCTAATATTGGGCTGAAGGGACTTAGTTATGCATGCAAAAGCTGGAAAGCAGGTTAAAATTGTGGCTTTAGCCTCAGATAGCCTGAGCAAATGGCAACGGAGGAGCAAGGTGTGTTACCAGGTGCACTAGAGAAGAGATGTTGAAGGGCTTGGAGACAAAGAAGCTGACCAGACCTTTGCGCTTGGCTTCGACGAACTCCTCCTGGCCGGCGTTAGCAGCAACCATAACCACGGGCACACCGGAGAGCAACCCCTGAACCTCTTTCAATGTCTGCAATCCGTTCTTGGCGGGCATGTTGTAGTCTATCAGGATCGCCCTGGGAATCTGAGCGCGGATGGTGCGGATTGCCTCGTAACTGCTGAAGGTTGTCTTGACTTCAAACCCTTCATCTTGAAATAAATCGGCCAAGATTTTACAGATCGCCTTGTTGTTGTTAACCACGAGCAAATAGTGGGCATCGCTTACCATCTTGATTTCACCTACCCTTTCTCTTGATTTATCTGAAGTGTACGATCATTTCCTTAAAACAAACTGAAATTCAAATTAATAGAAACTAAAGAATAATAAGCCCCCGGATTGTCCGGAGGCATAGTGGGCCTGGACGGCTGTCAACAGCGAACAAAATTGGGCGGGCGGTGGTGAGGCAGGTTTTTGAGAGTGGCAATTCGAGGCCTCCACGACCTGCTCAGCGGTATGAAGGTTGGCCCTTTCTCTCAGGATCAATCCATGATCATGACCAGAAGAATCAGAATCAAGAAGAGAAAGAAGGCAAATGACGGATAAGGCCATCCGCTGCCAAAATCCTCTATAATGGCGGTTAATAGGGCTTTGAAGCTCATATAGATCCTCCTCGACAAGGCAACTGTCTGCAAAACCTCGGGCCGGATGCATTTCAAAGATCATTGAACTGACCCCGTGGTCAATCCTGATAACGAACCTGTGGCTCACCATTTCTGATTACCGATATAGTATGCTTTTGACAGCGTAGTTGTTAGCTCGATGACGCTGCCTGGCCTTTTTAGCCATGATGCGGCATCTTGAAAAACATCTCAGATCAGGACAAGGACAAAGCGTCTTTCTGGAGAAACTATTTAGGCGGCAGATATTTCATATGAGATGGAGATGGGAAGTTTGGGTACGGTCAAGGTTATCGATCATCCACTGGCGGGGAATTACTTTCGGGTCTTGCGCAACCGGGATACCAGGGTTGAAGATTTCAGGCAGGCGATGTACAGGCTGGGGCTGCTGCTGGCAGTGGAGGCGACCAGGGGCCTGCAGACCGCTGTCGCTTCGGTGGTGACCCCGCTGGATGTGGAGGCAACCTGCCACTGTGTCGAGGAATCAAGCGTATTGCTCGTTCCCATTCTCCGGGCCGGCCTTGGTTTGCTGGACAGCTTTCTGGAACTGCTGCCGGGGGCGAAGGTGGCTCACATCGGCATTTCCCGTGATCATGTGACCCTGGAAGCTAGGCCTTATTTAGATAGCGTGCCTGAACAGGTCGAGGATTTCGAGCGGGTGATTATCCTGGACCCGATGCTGGCTACCGGAAACAGCATTACCAAGGCGCTGGAGATCATCGTCAATAAGGGGTACGATCCCAGGCGAATCGTTATGGCCAACGCTCTGGCGACACAGCAGGGAATCGGTCAGGTTCAGGGCAAGTTTCCGGAGATGGATATCATCACCGGGGTGATCGACCCCACAATGAACGACAAGGCCTACATCGTACCGGGCCTGGGCGATGCCGGCGACCGCCTGTACCTTTTCTAAGATCTGGGTATTTGGCGGCGCAGGCGGTGATGTCAAATACGGGGCGCACTAAAGAATAGCGTGCGCCTGTTTTTTTTTGGCTGCAAGCTGCTGTGGTATAATATACCTTGGGTGATTACCTGGAAACCAGCAACGTTGAGAGGATAATGAAGTCGATGCAGCATGATTCCGCTGGCAGCGGGGCAGCCCCTGAGGCCTACTCGCCGGCCATCAAGAGGACCGTCCTGATTGCAACGACGGTGAGCGCTTTTATCACACCGTTTTTGGTCTCGTCCGTCAATATTGCCATCCCTACCATCACCAAAGAGTTTTCTTTAAACGCCGTCATGATGAGTTGGGTGGTTACCGCCTACCTGCTTTCTGCCACTATTTTTCTGGTGCCCTTCGGCCGCATCGCCGATATCTGGGGGCGCAAGAAGATCTACCTGGCAGGAAACGCCCTGGTCGCCGTCTCCTCCTTTCTGGCGGCCAGAGCCACCTCCTATACGATGCTGATCTCTGCCCGCACCCTGGAGGGGGTGGCCGCGGCGATGATCTTCGGCACCGGCATCGCCATCCTGATCTCGGTTTACCCATTCCAGGAGCGGGGCCGGGTGATCGGGGTCAACGTCGCCGGAACTTACTTCGGGCTGTCTCTGGGACCCCTGATCGGCGGCTGGCTGACCCAGTATTTTGGTTGGCGCAGCATTTTTGCCATCATCGTACCGATCGGCATCCTCACCATGGCCGTCTTCTTCTGGAAGGTTAAAGGAGAGTGGGCCGAGTCCGGGGGGGAGCGCTTCGATCTGCCTGGCGCGCTGCTGTACAGCGTGGCCGTATACGCCGTGATGCACGGCCTCTCGGTGCTGCCGGTGTATTTCGGATTTATCGAAGTTGCGGGCGGTATGGTCATCCTGGTGCTGTTCATCATCTGGGAGCTGCGGGCCGTTTACCCGGTGCTGAACATGAAACTCTTTCGCCACAACATCGCCTTCACCTTTTCCAACCTGGCCGCCCTGATCAACTATAGCGCCACCTATGCCGTAACCTTTCTGGTCAGTCTCTATCTGCAGTATATGAAGGGGTTGAGCGCCGAACTGGCCGGCTATGTCCTGGCCTCCCAGCCGCTGATGCAATTCCTGTTCTCACCGTTTGCCGGGCGGCTCTCGGATAAAGTCGAGCCGAGGCTGGTGGCCTCGACGGGCATGGGGATGTGCTCGGCCGGCCTGTTGCTGCTGATCGGGATCGACAGCCACACCCCGCTGAGCTATATCGTGGGCTGCCTGATCCTGCTAGGCCTGGGATTTGCCTTTTTTTCCTCACCAAATACCAATGCCGTGATGAGTTCCGTGGGCAGGCAGTTTTTCGGGGTGGCCTCGGGCACCCTGGCTACCATGCGTCTGAGCGGCCAGATGCTGAGCATGGGGATCGTGACCATGATCATGGCGCTGTTTATCGGCAGAGCGATGATCGTGCCCGCTACCTATCCGTTGTTTCTCGAGGCGAAACGGACCTCCTTCATCATTTTTGCGGTGCTCTGCGCCTTGGGGGTGCTGGCCTCGCTGGCCAGAGGCAGGGTGCACACGGACGCCAGGCCTGAGGATGCTCCTGCAGGACCGGAAAGCAACTGAAAAAGAAATCAAAAAAGCTGTCAGTGGGGGAGTGCTGGTGATTATTCTGGGAATCGACCCCGGTATCGTGTCGACAGGGTACGGGCTGCTGTCCGTCACCTCGGGACAACCGGCGGTGCTGGACTATGGCACGATCGTGATGAATAGCAGCCTCGATCTGCCCAGCCGTTTGCGGGGAATCCATCAGGGATTGGTGGAAATCTGCGGGCGGTTTCACCCCGAGGCGATGGCTATCGAAGATATCTTCTATAATAAGAACGTTCGCACTGCCATGACCGTTGGACAGGTCCGGGGAGCGGTCGTCCTGACAGGGGTGCTCCAGGGGTTGACGGTGCATGCCTATACCCCGCTGCAGATCAAACAGGCGGTGACCGGGTACGGGCGGGCAGACAAGGAACAGCTCCAGCGGATGCTGAAGCTGATCTTCAAACTGCCGGAGGTGCCGGAGCCCGATCATGCCGCTGACGCCCTGGCGGCAGCCTATTGCCATCTGAATTATGAGCGGTCTCCGGTGGGGAATAGACTGACCTGATCCGTGCGGCCGGGAGCAATTTTGCGGCTGGATGAAAACCGTCAGGCTTCGTCGCTTGCAGGCGGCAAGGAAGATCAGGGCTGATATCGGGCTGAGTGTTGATGCTGCAGAACAATGATGCAGCAGGAGTCTTCCCTAAACAATTGGGGGCAGTGGAACGCGATGATCGCTTTTATCCGGGGAATTCTGAAGGGTCATGAGGAGAACCAGGTGCTCCTGGATGTGGATGGTGTCGGCTACGAGGTGACCGTTCCGCCGGGCCTGGTAAGATCGCTGCCCGCGGTCGGCCAGGAGACGGAGGTCTATACCCACCTCTACGTCCGGGAAGACTGCCTGCAGCTCTACGGCTTCCGGACGGTTCAGGATCGGGCGCTGTTCCGGTTGCTGCTGAGGGCACAGGGGATTGGCCCCAAGGTTGCCCTGGCTATTCTGGACACCTTCAAGGGAGAGGACCTCTTTGGCATTGTTGCCAGGGGTGACGCCCATGGACTGCAGCGGGTGCCGGGTGTGGGCGCCAAATCGGCCCAACGCCTGGTGTTGGAGTTGAAGGGCAAACTGGACGGGCTGTTTGATACCCAAGTGGTTGATCAGGGCGTTGCGGTTCCCCGCGCTCTGGACGAAGCCTCGCTGGCTCTGTTGTCCCTGGGGTACAGCCGCCAGGAGGTGGAGGCGGCACTGAAGCGCGCTGCTCCCACACCACCCGCAGCCGGCGAAGCTGTGTCTGGCCGGCACGGCGCGGGCGCCGGCCAGGATCAGCCTGTCGAGACCTCGATCTCCGAGTTGGTGAAGAGCGCCCTGAAGGAATTGAGCAAGGGAAAGGAGGGGTAGACTTTGGAGCAACGAATTGTTTCTGCGGCAGCGGCCCCGCACGAAGAGGCCGAGGTCTCGCTGCGGCCGCGCCGGCTTCAGGATTTTGTGGGGCAGCGGAAGATTAAAGAGAACCTGGCGGTGTTTATCGAGGCGGCCATGAAGCGCCGGGAACCGCTGGATCACGTACTGCTCTATGGGCCGCCCGGTTTGGGCAAGACTACCCTGGCGCACATCATTGCTCAAGAATTGGGGGTCCGCCTGTATCCCACTTCCGGGCCGGCTCTGGAGCGGGCCGGAGACATGGCGGCGGTGCTGACCAACCTGGAAGCGCATGAGGTTCTGTTCGTGGACGAGATCCACCGCCTGCCCAGGGTGGTGGAGGAGATTCTCTATCCGGCGATGGAGGATTACTGCCTGGACATTATTATCGGAAAGGGACCCGGCGCCAGATCATTGCGCATCGACCTGCCGCCCTTTACCATGATCGGGGCCACCACCAGGGCTGGCCTGGTCAGCCTGCCTCTCCGGGACCGCTTCGGCATTATCGCCCGGCTGGATTTCTACCCTAAGGAGGATCTGCATGCCATCGTCAGCCGGGCGGCCACCCTGTTGGGAATGAACCTGGATGAGGGCGGAGCCTGGGAGATTGCCGGCCGCGCCCGGGGCACTCCGCGAATCGCTACCCGCCTGCTGCGCCGGATCCGTGATTTTGCTGAGGTGGCCGGAACTGCAGATGTTTCCAAGGAGATCGTGCAGTTGTCCCTGGAGCGCCTGGAGGTGGATGAGGCCGGGCTGGACAAGGTCGACCGGATTTTGTTGACAACTTTGATCGAAAAGTTTCAGGGCGGCCCGGTGGGCCTGGACACGCTGGCTGCATCAGCCCGGGAGGAGTCCGGGACGATCGAAGACGTCTATGAGCCCTACCTGTTGCAGATGGGGTACTTGCAGCGCACTCCCAGGGGGCGGGTGGCCACGATCTCCGCCTACACCCACCTGAAGATTGCCTGCCCGGACCGGCCTGGCGCCACCATCCACCAGGCAACCCTGTTTCCGGAAGGCGAGGCGGAATGAAACTGCTGCTGCATGTCTGCTGCGGTCCTTGCGCTATCTGGCCGGCGCGTGACCTGCTGGAGCAGGGCCAGGATCTGGTGGGGTTCTTTTTCAACCCCAATATTCATCCCTACCAGGAACACCAGAAACGCCTGGAAGCGGCGCTGACAATGGCCCGCAAGCTGGAGTTTCCGCTGCTGGTCCGTGAGGGATACCAGCCCGAACGCTATTTTCGGGATGTAGCCTTCCACGAACAGGAGAACGAGCGCTGCCGGCTCTGCTATACCCTGCGCTTTCAGGAGGCGGCAGCCAGAGCGCGGGAGATGGGCTGCGCCGGGTTCACTACCAGCCTCCTGATCAGCCCTTACCAGAAGCATGACCTGATCCGGGCAATCGGGACGGAGATCGGGGAACAGTCCGGCGTTCCTTTCATTTACTACGACTGGAGGCCTGCTTACTACGAGGGCCGGAAACAGGCCCGGGAGTCGGGCCTTTACAGCCAGCGCTACTGCGGCTGTTTATACAGCGAGCACGAGCGCTTCCGGGATGTTAAACGAGCCGGAGCACCGTCCGGCGACGCGCAGGAGGCATCGAGGAATGGATAACTTCGCGTCCCTGGCCAGGATCGTCATGATCGCCGGCGCCCTCCTTTTTGCTGCGGGAGCGCTGCTCCTGCTGCTGGGGAAGGTACTCCCGCTGGGCCGATTGCCCGGCGACATTCTCTGGCAGCGGGGCAACTTCAGTTTCTATTTTCCTGTTGTCACCTGCATCGTGCTGAGTCTGCTGTTGACCCTGTTGCTGAACTTTGTCTGGCGGCGGTAATAGAACTGTTTTGGGGAGAGTGGGGGAGAGCTGGATGAGAGTGCATCATTTCGGCAGGTCATTGCTGCTGTGCTTTTTGACGTTGTTCTTGGCCTGCCTGGGAGCGCCCCGTCCGGCTGGCGCCACGACTGCTGCCGCAGGGGGATCAGTTGGCGCCGCCGGCAGTTCCGCCGGTGCTACGCAAGCTTCCATGCTCCGGGTGGCCCTCGATGAAGGTGTTCCTGACGCTTCATTCAGTGTGGTCCAGGGATCTTATACGCTTACCGACGAGTCGACCGGGGTTTCCCTGGGGACGGCGGCGCCCGGGGGCGCCTGGTCGGTGACTGCTGCCGGGACTGCCATGCAGGTGCAGGGACCTGGCAGCAGCCAGGTGTTTTCCGGCACCCAGTCTTATGGGGGGCCGATCGCCCTGCAGGCGTCGAGCGGCGGTTCCGGCGGCAACCAGCCGGACCTGTTCTGCTACAATGGCGTCCAGTACCGGGGCAGCCTGGTGATCCAGATCCTGGACAACGACCTGCTGGTGCTGAACGCGCTGGACATGGAAAGCTATCTTTACGGCGTGGTGGGCGAGGAGATGGGCGGCGGCGCTCCGTCCGAGGCGTACTGCGCCCAGGCGGTGGCCTCACGCTCCTATGCCCTGGCGATGCGCGGCCTCTCCCCCTGGTATGATGTTGGAAGCGATACCGGCGCTCAGGTGTATGGTGGCTATACCGGGGAGCAGGAGTTTGCTTGTAACGGCGACAACCCGGTGGTGGATGCAGTCCAGCGCACCAGCGGCCAGGTGCTGGAGTATGACGGCGCCCTGGTCAGAGCCTACTTCCATGCCAACGCCGGTGGCTATACCGAGGACGCGGAGAATGTCTGGGGCATCAGCGAGCCCTATCTCAAGGGCGTCGAGAGTGATGGGGACGCCTATGCGCAGAGCAGTTGGGCTCCGGCCTCCTATGCCTGGACAAAAACCTGTGACCGTTCGGACCTGGGTGCCAAGCTCGGGGTGGGCGAGATCCAGGATATTCAAGTGTTCCGCAACCGTACCCAGGTCACCACCGATCCGGTGACCGGCAGCACCACCGTACAGTTCATTCCGGGTACCACCACTGTTTCCGGAAGAGTGACCCAGGTCACAGTAGTTGGCGCCAGCAACACCGAGACCTATGATCGGGACAAGATCCGCAGCGCCCTCGGGCTCAAAAGCACCCTGTTCAATGTGGATGTTGGCGGTCAACTGGAGGCCCTGGACGCCCAGGGCCAGGCGGAGGCCCTGAGCGGGGATGAGGTCTGTGTCCAGGGTCAGGCCGGCCCTCAGCAGACAGTAGCGCTGGGGCCGGGCAGCCTGTACATCATGGGGGCGGGAAACAGGCTGGTAACTCAGAGCTCCTCCAGCAACGAGATCGTCTTCAGCGGACACGGCGACGGCCATGGTGTGGGGATGAGCCAGTGGGGGGCGATCGGGATGGCCGAGAACGGGGCTAATTATCGGACGATCTTGGAATTATACTATGATCAGGGCAAAAACGACGGCCATCTGCAGATCGTGGGCAATTACGGCAATGCCTGAAAGGACTTAGAGCTGTGCAAGTGAGCGATTTCGACTATCATCTTCCACCGGAACTGATTGCCCAATACCCGGCGCCGGAGCGGACCTGTGCCCGGCTCCTTGTTTTGCGTCGCCACAATGGGGAGATCGACCATCGACAATTCCCGGACTTGCTGGAATACCTGAAGCCGGGGGACTTACTGGTGCTCAACGAGACCAGGGTCTTTCCGGCCAGGCTCTACGGGCAGAGGGCGGATACCGGGGGGAAGCTGGAAGTGATGCTGTTGCACGAGCGGCAACCGGGCGCCTGGGAGGCACTGGTGCAGCCGGGACGCCGCGCCCAGCCTGGGGTGTCCATCCGGTTCGGGGACGGGTCGCTGCAGGCGGAGGTCATGGAGCGCACCGCTGAAGGCGGGCGGCTGCTGCGATTCACACCTGGTGAACCCGAACTTTTCTGGTCGCGGGTCCAGGCCCTGGGGGAGATGCCCCTGCCTCCCTATATCAAGCGCCGGGCGGAACAGGCGGATGTTGAACGCTATCAGACCGTGTATGCCCGGGTTACCGGATCGGTGGCCGCTCCCACAGCCGGACTGCACTTCACGCAGTCGCTGCTCGACCGGATCCGGGAGCAGGGAGTGCAGACCGCTTTTGTGCTCTTGCACGTGGGAATTGGCACCTTCCGCCCGGTCAGGGTTGAAAATGTGGAGATGCACCCGATGCACGAGGAGTTTTACCGGCTTGGAGCAGCCGAAGCTGCTCTGATCAACGAGACCCGTCGCCGGGGCGGGCGCATCTTTGCGGTGGGCACGACCACGGTGCGCGTCCTGGAGAGCGCCGCCACCGGAGACGGGAGCATTTCGGCGGGCGAGGGCTGGACGCGCCTGTTCATCTACCCCGGCTACCAGTTCAAAGTCATCGACGCTCTGGTGACCAACTTTCATCTGCCGTGCTCCACGCTGCTGATGCTGGTATCGGCCCTGGCCGGGCGGGACCTGGTGCTGCATGCCTATCAGGAGGCGGTCGCCCGGGGGTACCGCTTTTTCAGTTATGGCGATGCCATGCTGATCATCTGATTACAGGGGGAGAAGCCTTGCCAAATGGATTCAACTTTCAACTGCTGAAAAAGAGCGCCGGCTCGGCTGCCAGGCTGGGCCGACTGCAAACCACCAGGGGCGTGATCGACACCCCGGCCTTCATGCCGGTGGGCACGCAGGCCACGGTGAAGACCCTGACGCCGGAAGAGGTCAGCGAACTGGGAGCGCAGATCATCCTCAGCAACACCTATCACCTCTCCCTGCGCCCGGGTACGGAGGTGATTGCCGCGGCAGGTGGCCTGCACCGTTTCATGAACTGGGAGCACCCGGTGCTTACGGACAGCGGCGGCTTCCAGGTGTTCAGCCTGTCCTCCCTGCGCCAGGTTACTGATCAGGGAGTGCAGTTTCGCTCGCATCTCGATGGCAGTCCTCAGTTCCTGACCCCGGAACGGTCGATGGAGATCCAGGGGGTGCTGGGGTCGGACATCGCCATGGCCTTCGACGAATGCTCGCCCTATCCCTGTTCTTACGAGCAGGTGGTCGCGGCGGTGGAAAGGACTGCTCTGTGGGCTGAACGCTGCCTGCAGGCGCCATTGCCTGACAGGCAGGTAGTTTTCGGGATCGTCCAGGGAGGCATGTTCCCGGAACTGCGGTCCCGGAGCGCCCGCCTCCTGACGTCGATGAATTTTGCCGGCTACGCCATCGGCGGCCTCAGCGTCGGCGAGCCAAAGCCGATGATGTACGAGATCCTGGACAGCACCGCGCCGCTGCTGCCGGAGGAGAAGCCCCGCTACCTGATGGGGGTGGGCAGTGCCGACTGCCTATGGGAGGGGGTGCGCCGCGGCATCGACATGTTCGACTGTGTGCTGCCCACCAGGGTCGCCCGCAATGGCACCGCTCTCACCGCCGGCGGCAAGGTAGTGATCCGCAACGCCGAGTATGCTCTCGATTTCTCACCCATCGAACCGGGCTGCAGTTGCTATACCTGCGCCAACTTTACCCGGGCCTACCTGCGCCACCTGTTCAAGGCGGGGGAGATTCTGGGGCACCGGCTGCTCACCATTCATAACCTCCACTTCACCCTGACCCTGATGAGGCAGATCCGGGAGGCTATTTTGGAGGATGCTTTCGAATCTCGGCATGAGGAATTCAAAGTCCGGTTCAATTCAAACGAAGCGAAGCGGAGTTTGAATTAGCCATGTGCCCGACCCATCCACCGGATGGGTACCCCGGCGCTCATATTGCGTAGCTTGCGAAGCAATAGTCTTGAGCGCTGAACATATGGCGCGGCATATAAATCATTGAACTTCGCCGTCTATCAGTAGAGGATTGGACTTCGACTGATTACTCTACTTTGAACCATCGTCTATGAGGCATACCAGGCGATGTTCAGCAAAAGAACAGTAAACAAGACAAATAATGCGGCAGGAACAATCCCCGCTCTGTCTAATAATGTCCAATATATGGCATTAATAACGATGGCTGGTGGTGGGGATGGTGTGGCGCCTGGAGGCTGTTTGCCCACAGCGGTGGAGGATCTGGTGGGGGCGCTGGATGCTGCAGGTGCGGCAGTTAGTTCTGGATCGACGATTGCGAAGCGATTACCTGAGGATCTCCAGTCTGCCGCCCGGAGTCACCGGTTCCTGGATGGATGGTGAAGCGAGACTGCTTATCTTGAGCCAGAAAGAGGTGGAGGCCGTTGGCAGTGAGCCCTGCCAAAGAGAGTTTTCTTATTGAGCGGGGGGACATCTACCTGTTGGAGATCGGCGGCCAGGAGCGGAGAAAACAACCCGTCCTGGTGATCCAGAACGACATCGGGAATCGTTGCTGCCGGTCGATCATTGTGGTTCCCCTGCTGCCCGATCTCCTGTTTAAGAACCTGCTGCTGGGAGTATTGCTGAAGACAGGAGGCGGCAACGGCCTGCCGGCGGATCATGTTGCCCTGCTTTCCCAGATAATGACCGTTGATAAATCTTATTTCCGGAAGGATAATTTCATGGGACGACCCGACGACAAAGCGCTGGGGCAGGTGGACGAGGCGATCAAACTGAGCCTGGGACTGAGCACAATTCAACATCTGGAGACGAAACAGAAGCTGCTGCGAAAGTGGCGGCTGTTCCGCAGGGCAACGAGTTCTTAGCGTAAAAAATATAATTTGTTGAAAAGGATTCTTATTGGTCGAGAGCGAATTATGATATGTTTTATCACAAGTAGCTCGATCGAAAAAGGTCGTATTCCCAAAGACTCCCACCTGGAATAATGTGGATGCAGTACTGGATCTCCATTTTAAAAAATACCCGATAAGGGTGTTTTTCATGGGAGAGAACTGTAAACAGCCTGCGGTGCGGGCGCGATCAGGGTTGAAACATGGCAGCGCGATCATGTACAATCACGAAAGAACTGCGAGGGGCAGGCGAAGCAGTACAGGTGGCGAGCGCGGTAACTCTCGAAGACGTTAAGAGGGACATTCTGACCGATACCATGATCCGCGCCGGAAACAACAATCTGGGAACGATGGGGTACACCGAGCACGGATACCGCCATATCAATCTGGTGTCCAACATTGCCCAGAACGTGGCCAGAAGGTTGGGTTTCAGCAGGCGGGAGATCGAGTTGACCGCCATTGCCGGCTACATGCACGATATTGGCAACGTGGTCAACAGGAATGGGCATCATCTGTCCGGAGCCGTCCTGTCTTATTATATCCTTGGACGCCTGGGGATGCCTCCCGAAGAGATCGGCACCGTGGTCTCCGCGATCGGCAACCATGACGAGGAGTCCGGGGCTCCGGTGAACAATATCGCCGCCGCTCTGATCCTGGCGGACAAGTCCGATGTTCACCGTTCGCGGGTGCGCAACACCGACATCGTCAACTTTGACATTCACGACCGGGTCAATTATGCGGTGGAACGCTCTTTTTTAAGAGTGGCAGACGTGGATGCCCACGAGGGGGCGCGGACGATCATCCTTGAACTGGAGATCGACCAGAAGATCAGTCCGGTGATGGACTACTTCGAAATCTTTTTGACCAGGATGCTTTTATGCAGACGGTCGGCAAATTTTCTGGGTTGCCGCTTTGGACTACAGATTAACGGCAACAAACTGATCTGAAATTCTCCGCATCCAGGCTCTCGGCCTGGTCTGAACGCCGGCTAGAGGCTGGCGCCCCGGCTGAAAACCCGCCGGCTCAGCGGCCACCTTGTTGGGTGAGCGCAGCGAACCGGGTGCCCGCTTGCGGGCGCGGCATCGAATGTGCCGGGGGTATCCTTTGAGTCGGTCATTCGATGAACTGCGGAATATATGAGGAGGGAAGCATTCATTGGCAGGCAAAAAGCAACGCAGGAACCTTAACAACCAGCAGCAGAAACAGGCAATGCCCGCCAGCTCTCAGGCGGATCCCACTGCGGCCGGTTCTGTCAAACAGCAGCCACCAAGCATGGCTTTAGGCCGCGCTGTCTCGGCGACTAACGCTGCCGCACCGGGGGGAGCCCGAACGGTAGGTAGCGGCGCCGGTATTGGCGGACCTGGGGGGCCGCAAAGGCCGCAGGCGAAGAAGCCGGCGACCAATTGGGGAGATGCGGGGATTCTGGCCCTGATCGTGGTGGCCATTGCCGCAATTATCATCTTTGCGGGGCAGCCGATCGTTTCTGAATTGCAGAAGCACTTCGGCCTGGACCTTCAGGGCGGCGTGCGGGCTGTCTTCACGGCGTCGCCCCTGGGGAGCACTCCCGTCAACAGCGACTCCATGAGCGCCCTGCGCAACAACTTCGTGAGAAGGCTCGACGCCAACGGCGTGGCCTCGCCGACGATCCAGATCGAGAACGGCAACCGCATCCTGGTCGAATTGGCCGGAGTCAAGAACCCCGAGGACCTGATTACCCAACTCGGGCGCACGGCCACCATGGAATTCAGGACCGAGGGGCCTGACGGCAAGACCGACGACGGCCCGGTAGTGTTGACCGGAGCGGATCTCAAGCAAGCCAAGGCTGATCTGGACAGTTCCACCAGCCAGCCGGAAGTCACCCTCACCTTCAACGCCGAGGGCACCAAGAAATTTGCCACGGCGACGGCAGCCAACGTCGGGAAACAGATCGGCATCTACCTGGACAACCAACTGCTCACCAATCCGAAGGTAGATATGGCGATTCCCAGCGGCAACGCCGTGATCAGCGGTGGATACAAGACGCTTGCGGACGCCCAGAAAGACGCCGTGCTGCTGAATGCCGGGGCGCTGCCGCTGTCAGTGAGCGTGATCCAGAAGGAGACCGTGGGGCCGACGCTCGGGCAGGACTCCCTGAACAAAAGCGTGTGGGCCGGCCTGATCGGGCTGGGGATCGTCTTTCTGTTCATGATCTTCTACTACCGGGTGCCCGGAATCGTGGCCGACCTGTCACTGATTGTCTATGCCCTGATCATGGTCGGGCTCTACATCCTGGTGCATGCCACCCTGACTCTGGACGGCATCGCCGCCTTCATCATCTCGCTGGGGATGGCGGTGGACGCCAACATCCTGATCTATGAGCGGCTCAAGGAAGAACTGCGGGCGGGCAAGACCCTGCGCAGCTCCTTCGATGCCGGCTTCCGGCACGCTCTGCGGACAATCCTGGACTGCAACGTCAACACCCTGATCGGCGCCATCGTGCTCTATGAACTGGGCAGCGCCGATGTCAAGGGTTTTGCCGTGACCCTGTTCATCGGGGTCTTCACCAGCCTGTTCACGGCGGTCACCTTCACCCGCCTGATCATGAACCTGCTGGTGAGTTCGCGGATAGTGCTGAACCCGAAATGGTATGGACTGAGAACAAAATCTGCCGCCGCCTTGGCGAAGCCGGCAGTCTAGAGAAGGGGAGAGACTATGAACCTGATCAAAGTACGCATGTGGTGGTATATACTGTCGCTGTTGGTGATCGTCCCCGGGCTGATCTCCCTCGGTGTCCGGCACATGAACTACGGGATCGACTTTACCGGCGGCAGCCTGCTGCAGTACAACATCAGCCAGCCGGTAACCGTGGCCGGGATCCGGGGGGTGCTGGACGCCCAGAAGCTGCCCGGTGACAGCCAGATCCAGATCACCAGCGGTAACACGGTGACGATTCGGACCAGCTCCCTCACTCAGGACGAGAGCAACAGCCTGTCTGCCGCCCTGCAGAAAGACTTCGGGCTGACCTTGAGCAGCGACAATAAGGTGGATGCCGTCGTCAGCAGTGAGCTGGTGAGGAACGCCGGTCTGGCCTTGTTGATCGCTTTTGCCGGAATGCTGATCTACATCGCCTGGCGGTTCGAATTCTGGTTCGCCCTGGCGGCGATCATCGCCATCTTCCACGACATCCTGGTGACGATCGGCCTGGCGTCGATCCTCTGGCTGCAGATCGACAGCGCTTCACTGGCCGCTATCCTGACCATCGCCGCCTATTCCGTCCATGACACGATCGTGATCTTCGACCGCATCCGGGAGAATGTCAAAATACGCAAGAAGGGCGAACCCCTGGATGAGTTGATCCATCACAGCATCATGCAGACCCTGGCCCGTTCCCTCAACACCGTCGCCGCCGTGCTGATCTGCCTGCTGGCCTTGATCCTGTTTGGCGGGGCTACCATCCGGGACTTCATGATCATGCTGCTCATCGGTGTGACGAGCGGGTGCTACTCCTCCATCTTCAATGCCAGCCCGCTGTGGTTCGATTTCAAGCGGCTGCGGGGTGAAGCGGCGGCCAGCCGCTGATCTCTCAGGAAAAAATCTTCGTACCGGCGGCGGTGGCCAGACGAGATCGAGTTCAGATCGATTTCAGCTAATTGTCAGACCTTTCATCTCGTGTTAGAATTTAAGGCAAAAGTCAGGCTTGGGTCTACCAGGCCGGGTCTGTCGCCTACAGCGCGGGGCGTGGGTTGAAACGGGACAACGGCTGTGTCCGTGGGGCTTCTCCAAGCATAAGTTGGTGAAGTCTCTTTTTATAAGGAGGGGGCTTGGATTGCCAGAGAATACTCTTGCGGTTACTGAGAAAAAAGCGGCGGCAGCACGCCTTTCGGTAAGCTCCAACGCCCTGCTCGTTATCCTCAAGCTGGTGGTGGGGGTCGCCATCGGTTCGGTGAGCATCCTTTCAGAGGCTGTTCACAGCGGCATCGACCTGCTGGCAGCGCTGCTGGCCTTTTTTGCCGTCAACCGGAGCGGCAAACCGCCTGACGAGGAGCACGAATACGGTCACGGCAAGATTGAGAATGTCTCCGGAGTTGTGGAGGCAGGCCTGATTCTCCTGGCGGCCATCTGGATTGTGACAGAAGCGGCGCACCGGCTCACGACCGGGGCTGCTGTCCAAACTCCGGTCTGGGGCCTGGTGGTGATGGCCGTGTCCGGCCTGGTTAACTTATTGATCTCCTCGAAATTGATGAAGACCGCCAGGGTTACAGATTCCATTGCCCTGGAAGCCGATGCCTGGCACCTGGGAACTGACGTGTTCACCTCTTTCGGTGTGGCTGTGGGCATGCTCCTGATCTGGATCACCGGCAAGAGCATCATCGACCCCATCTTGGCCATTGGCGTTGCCTTGCTGATCGCCAAGGCCTCCTTCGATCTGGCGGTCAAGGCCTTCTCTCCCCTGCTGGATGCCAGGCTCCCCCTGGAAGAGGAGGCGCAGATCAGGCAGATCATCCTCAGCTATGGCGACCAGTATATCGGTTTCCATGAGCTGCGGACCAGGAAATCCGGCTCCGACCGCCATATCGACCTGCACCTGGTGGCGCCTTGGGACCAGAGCATTGCCAGGAGCCACGAGCTCTGTGACCAGATCGAACTGGCGGTCAGCAAACGCTATCCGGGCGCCCGAATCCTGATCCATGTCGAACCCTGCCATGAGGGGGACGATTGCAGTCTCTGCACGGCCCGCTGCAAGGAGCGGCCGGATTATCGACGCTAGCCGGGGGTTATGCAGCCGGGCACTGACTTCAGGCACTCCACATTCCTGCCTCCGCGCCCTCCGCCTCCGAGGTTTCGCCTCAGCCCGAAGGAATGCGGAGTACATGAGGCTTTGCCACTGCAAGGAATGGGGAGTTACAGGCCGGGCCGGAGACCTGGATGCGGAAGAGCGGGTTGCCATCTGTGAAAAAAGCCGGTCCTGAAGGGTCGCTGCATTCTTCCTTCTTGACAAGATACGACTCTAAAACATACGATATAAGAAACTTGGCTTGCGCCGAGCTTTTGCGAAGGCGGAAGCCTTCGCTATAGGCGGACTGGCTTACCTATTAGGAGGTTGAAGCCGATGAGCCTCCAGCGGTTGTTCAACTTGGTAGAAGGCTATTCACCTGGTTATGACCAGAAGTTGCTGGAGCGCGCCTACTATTTTGCCCAGGGATCGCATATCGGCCAGTACCGCAACTCCGGCGAGGAGTTTATCAATCATCCGGTGGAAGTGGCCTGCATCCTGGCGGAACTGGAGCTTGACATGACCACCCTGATCGGCGGTCTGCTGCATGACGTGGTCGAGGACACCAGGGTGACCGGAGAGGAGATCGAGGCTCAATTCGGGCATGAGGTGGCTTTTCTGGTCGCCGGAGTGACCAAGCTGGGCCGGATCGAGTATAAATCCAAGGAGGACCACCACGCCGAGAACCTGCGCCGGATGTTCCTGGCCATGGGCCAGGATGTGCGGGTGATCCTGATCAAACTGGCAGACCGGCTGCACAACATGCGTACCCTGAGTTACCAGCCGGTTCCCAAGCAGCGCGAGATTGCCGAGGAAACCCTGGAGATCTTTGCCCCCCTGGCGCACCGCCTGGGGATCCACAAGATCAAGTGGGAGCTCGAAGACCTGTCCCTCCGCTACCTGGAACCGGATCAGTACTACTCCCTGGTGGAGCGGATCGCCAAAAAGCGCCGGGAGCGGGAAGATTATATCAACCTGGTAATCTCCAAGCTGCGGGAAAAGCTGGATGAAGCCGGGATCAGGGCGGAGATCTCGGGGCGGCCGAAAAATTTCTACAGCATCTATCAGAAGATGGTCAGCCAGGGCAAAGACCTGGCAGAGATCTATGACCTGACCGCGGTCCGGGTGATCGTCGATTCAGTCAGAGATTGCTATGCCACCCTGGGGATCGTGCACACCATGTGGAAGCCGATCCCGGGACGCTTCAAGGACTATATCGCCATGCCCAAGCAGAACATGTACCAGTCGCTGCACACCACCCTGGTCGGCCCCTCAGGAGAGGCTTTCGAACTGCAGATCCGCACCGATGAGATGCACCGCACCGCCGAGTACGGTATTGCCGCCCACTGGAGGTACAAGGAGGGCGGCAAGGCGGCCAGCTCCCAGTTCGACGAGAAACTGGCCTGGCTGCGACGGATCCTGGAGTGGCAGCATGAGACCAAAGACCCCAAGGAGTTCATGGAGTCCCTGAAGATCGACCTCTTTTCCGACGTGGTATTCGTGTTCACTCCCAAGGGGGATGTGATCGAGCTGCCCGCCGGCTCGGGACCGATTGATTTTGCCTACCGGATCCACACCGAGATTGGGCACCACTGCATTGGAGCCAAGATCAACGGTAAGATCGTGCCCCTGGATTACACCCTGGTCAACGGGGATATTGTCGACGTTCTGACCTCCAAGCAGAGCAACGGCCCGAGCCGGGACTGGCTGTCCATTGCCAAGACCTCCAATGCCAAAAACCGGATTCGCCAGTGGTTCAAGAAAGAGAAGCGCGACGAGAACATCCTGCACGGCCGGGAACTGCTGGAAAAGGAGGTCCGTCGCACCGGCGGTGAGCCGGCGGTGTTTTTTAAACCGGAAGTGATGGAACTCCTGCCCCGGCGTCTGGGTTTCCAGACCGAGAGCGACCTCTATGCGGGGATCGGCGATGGAGCGGTGACCGCCGGTCAGGTAGTCGGGAAGGCGCGGGATGAGCTGTTCAAGAAAGAACCACTGGCGCCGGTCACAGAGTCCAAGCTGGTGCTCATGTCGGAGCAGCCGGGCGAGGTGGATTCCGGGGTCAGCGTTAAAGGTGAAAAAAACCTGGTGGTGCGTCTGGCCCACTGTTGCAATCCCTTGCCTGGAGACCAGATCATCGGTTATATTACTCGTGGTAGGGGTATTACCGTGCACCGTCCGGACTGCACCAATGTTGCCCACTATTATCAGGGCGAGCCCGAGCGGCTGATCGAGGTCGGTTGGGATGCGGATACTCCAGCTACTTACAAGGTGGAGCTCGAGGTCAGGGCGCTTGACCGCCCGCGCTTGACGATGGATATCCTGAACACCGTCTCTGATACCAGGACGGTGATCAATGCCGTCAATTCCCGGGCGAAGAAGAATAAGATGGCGCTGGTAAACTTGAAAATCGAGATCCGGGACCTGGAACACCTCTACTCGGTCATGCGGAAGGTGGGCCAGATCAGCGATGTCCTGGATGTGCACCGGGTACTGCCCTGATGGGAGTGGTTTTCAATGCGGGCGGTTGTCCAGAGAGTGAGCCGGGGCTGGGTGAAGATCGAAGAACGGCTCGTGGCGGAGATCGGCCCCGGCCTGGTCGTGCTTCTGGGGGTGGGGGATGAGGACGGGGATGATGACGTCGCTTACCTGTCGGACAAGATCCTCGGCCTGAGAATCTTTCCCGACGGCGGTGGAAAGTGCAATTATTCGGTGCTGGACGTGCAGGGAGAGCTATTGGTGGTTTCCCAGTTCACCCTCTATGGGGACTGCCGTAATGGAAGGCGCCCCAGCTTCACAGCCGCCGCCCTTCCGGAACGGGCAGCACAGCTATACGGGGCCGTAGCCGGCCGCTTGGCGGAGAGCGGTTTGAAGGTTCTGACCGGAGAGTTCCGGGCGCTGATGTCGGTGGGGATCATCAACGACGGCCCGGTGACCATTCTAATCGACAGTAAAAAAATATTCTGAAGCGGAGGTATGGAAATGAAAGTGAGATGTCTGGCAGTTGGCTCAATGCTGGCCAACTGTTATCTTGTCTGGTGCGATGAGACGAGAGAGGCCCTGGTCATCGACCCCGGCGGGGAAGGCGGGCGTATCCTGGCGGAGATCGCCAGGGAGCAGTTGCAGGTAAAATATATCGTCAACACCCACGGGCACATTGACCATATCGCCGCCGACGCCGAGGTCCGCAGCGCCACCGGCGCCAAACTGATGATTCACGAGAAAGACGCTCCCATGCTGGGCAGCCCGGACCTGAACCTCTCTGCCTACGTGGGGTCTACACTGAAGGCATTGCAGCCGGATCTGCTGCTCCATGAAGGTGATGTGGTCGCCTGCGGTAAACAGGTTCACCTGAAGGTCTTGCACACGCCCGGCCATACCCCGGGTGGCATCTCTCTTCTGGGAGAGGGGCTGATCTTTACCGGTGACACCCTGTTCGCCGACTCGATCGGGCGGAGCGATTTTCCGGGGGGTTCCTACCAGGAACTGATCGATGCCATCAAGAAAAAGATCCTGGTGCTGGACGGCGCTTGCCTGGTCTACCCCGGGCATGGCCCCGCTTCGACAGTCGGCCACGAGCGGGAGCACAACCCCTTTCTGGGCTAGCTTGCCATTGCTGCCGAACTGAAGAATGGAGAAAAAGGAGTAATATTGATGGGTAGCTTGAACGATATTGAGAAAACAGATAGTCATTCCAAGAACCTTACAAATAAAGTAGAGCCGCGAACACTCCCTGGTTTTATGGAGTTGCTCCCCAAAGAACAGATTCAATTTAATATAATGCATGATACAATCAGAAGAACTTATGAGCGATTTGGATTTATTCCGCTGGATACTCCAATTTTAGAGTCTGCTGAAGTACTGCTTGCCAAAGCCGGCGGAGAGACTGATAAACAGATTTATCGTTTTATTAAGGGAGATACCGATTTAACAATGAGATTTGATTTGACGGTGCCACTGGCTAAATATGTCGCCAAGAACTATAATAATTTGGCATTCCCTTTTCGAAGATATCAGATAGGAAAAGTTTATCGTGGTGAAAAGGCCCAGAAGGGTCGTTATCGCGAGTTCTATCAGTGTGATATCGATATAATTGGAGATGGTCAGCTCGGTCTTATCAATGATGCTGAAATTCCGAGCATTATTTATAATACTTTTAAGGCTTTAGGATTTGATGCATTTCAAATAAGAATTAATAATCGCAAAATGCTTAGCGGTTTATTTGAGTCTTTGGAGATACGAGGAGAATCATCTGAGGTATTAAGGATAATTGATAAGATCGATAAGGTTGGAAAAGAAAATGTCGAAAAGGAATTAGAAGATTTTGGGCTTCACGCCGATCATCTTAAGATATTATTTGAATATCTGGGTATTAAAGGTGATAACCTACAAATAATTGATCAACTGAAAAGGCTCCCTATAGTCAATGATACATTTGCCTTGGGTTTACAGGAAATATCTCAGGTAAATGAATTGATAAAAATGTTTGGAGTTCCCGAAACCAATTGCACAATAGACCTATCTATTGCCAGGGGTTTGGATTATTACACCGGTACCGTCTATGAAACAACCTTAAACGATTATCCAAAGATTGGCAGTGTCTGCTCTGGCGGACGATATGATAACCTGGCTGAATATTATACCGATAGAAAATTACCCGGGGTGGGAATTTCCATCGGACTGACCCGGTTGTTTTACCAGTTTGAGCAAGCGGGCATTATCAAGCCTGCCAACTCGACTCCCTCAAGTTTATTGATCGTTCCTATTCTAGAGAATTTGAGCTATCCGCTGGAACTTGCATCAAAACTGAGAAATGGTGGCATCAACACTGAAATCTACTTAGAAAAAAAAGGTATGAAGGCCAAGCTAAACTATGCAAACAGGTTGGGGTTCCCCTATGTCGGAATAATCGGCGATACAGAGGCTGACGAGAGAACTGTCACGATCAAGAATATGGAAAGCGGGGAACAGGAGAGAATCGCCTTTGACGATGCTCTTGAATACTTCTGTTTTAACAACCGTGCAGGCTAAAGACTACTGAATTCTGAATACCTGAGCAGTTATAGCATTTGATAGAAAACAGGGGGGTAAAGTAATTGGATCAGGATCTGGCAGACATTACAGCAACCAGACGCACGCACGCCTGTGGTGACCTGAATGCCGGTCACGAAGGCCGGGAAGTGGTTCTGATGGGCTGGGTGCAGAAGCGGCGCGATCACGGCGGCGTGATCTTTCTTGACCTGCGAGACCGCAGCGGCGTGGTGCAGACGGTCTTGAGCCCGGACAGCCATCCGGAGGCCTTTGAGGCCAGCCAGGTGGTGCGTCCCGAATACGTCTTGGCCTTGCGTGGCCAGATCAGACTGCGCCCGGAGGGGACCGCCAACCCGAACATGCCGACCGGGGAAATCGAGGTGCTGGTGAGCGAGATCGCCATTCTGAACCCCGCTAAAACACCTCCCTTCTATCCTCTGGATGCCCCAGAGGTGGACGAGTCGCTTCGCCTGCGTTACCGCTACCTGGACCTGAGGCGCCCGGAGATGTGGAAGATTTTCACCTTCCGGCACCGGGCGGCTCTGGCCATCAGGGAGTTTCTCTCCGCTCGCGGTTTTCTGGAGATGGAGACCCCGATGCTGACCCGCAGCACTCCCGAGGGGGCCAGGGATTATCTGGTCCCAAGCAGGATCTATCCGGGGGATTTCTTTGCTCTGCCTCAATCGCCCCAGCTTTTCAAGCAGATCCTGATGGTCTCCGGCTTCGAGCGATACTTCCAGTTTGCCAGGTGTTTCCGGGACGAGGACTTGCGGGCCGACCGGCAGCCGGAATTCACCCAGCTCGATATCGAAATGTCTTTCATCAGCGAGGAAGAGATCATGGAGCTGATGGAAGAGTTGATGGGAGTCCTGTTCGGCCAGTTGCTGGGCAAGGAGGTGCCCGCTGCTTTTCTCCGCCTGACTTACCAGGAGGCGATGGACAGCTACGGTTGTGACAAGCCGGACCTGCGCCTGGGAATGAAGATCGTCGACGTCACGGATTTTGCGGGACGCACCTCCTGCCAGGTCTTTTCCGGAGCAGTCCAGGGTGGTGGTGTGGTCAGGGGCATTCGCGTTCCCGGGGCCGGCGCATCGTCCCGCCGGGAACTGGACGAGCTGACGAAGCTGGCTGGCGGTTGGGGAGCCAGGGGCCTTGCCTGGTTTATCCTGGGCGAAGAGGAGATCAGGTCGCCGCTGGCCAAACTGTTCCAGCCGGCCGAGTTGCAGGAGTTGGCCGCCAAGTTGGCCGGCCGGCCGGGAGACCTGCTGCTGTTCGTTGCCGATCGTCCAAAGGTGGTGTCCACCGTCCTCGGGCAACTGCGGCTGGAGATGGGGGAGCGGCTGAAGATGGCAGATCCTGATCAGTATGCCTTTGTCTGGATCACCAATTTTCCCCTCTTTGAGTATAATGATGAGGAGAAACGCTTGGAGGCGATGCACCATCCCTTTACGGCTCCCAGGCCTGAGGACCTCCACTTGCTGGAGACGGCTCCGGAACAGGTAAAGGCCAGAGCCTACGACCTGGTGTTGAACGGTACGGAGATCGGCGGCGGCAGCATTCGAAACCATCGCCGGGATGTGCAGGACCGGTTGTTCAAGGCGATCGGGCTGTCCCAGGAGGAGATCACCCACAAGTTTGGGTTTTTGCTGGATGCCCTGGATTACGGGGCGCCGCCCCACGGCGGGATTGCCTTCGGGTTCGACAGGATGATGATGCTGATGCTGCAACGGGACACGATCCGGGACGTGATCGCTTTTCCCAAGACCCAGAGCTCGACCTGCCTGATGACCGGGGCTCCTGCCTCCGTCGCGGCGAAGCAGCTTCGGGAGTTAAAGATTACCTGCACGGCACAAAGGCCTGAGGTCAGAAATCCGAGAGCGGAAAGCTGAGAGAATCAAGGTTGCAGCGGAATCATGCGTCAAGCGCGCAGGGAAAACAGGCCGGATCATGATTTCCATCTTGCGGCAACCGGAGGCCCCCCAGTGGGCGCTATCCTTGAAAAAGTAGGGGTATTGTGCTACGATGGAGAAAGTTCAAAGTACCCTACGATGTGCGTGTATTCGGGAGTTTTGAGCCAACACCAAAACTTAGGAACTTGGGCTCTGGCTGCAGATTGTAGGCCCCGACCCGGGGATTCGAAAAGCAGCTAGGCGGGTACCGTCCTTGTGGGCCAAGGTTCGAAAACACCGATACCACGGCACCTGTGGGGTATCTTTTTAGCTAGGGGACATGGTATTATCTGGGATATTCTCTGGCGTCTCCGCAAGCAAGGGCGCCTTCATTCCAGTTGATCCCTCTTTCCTGCGGATATCGTGTCCCGCACGGCAGCAAATAAAAGAGTCAAAGAAGCTCATCCTGCCCGGACCCGCTCAAGCGAGTGCCCGGGTCAGGTATGCTGTTGCTATCTCTATGCATTCGAGAGGCTAAGATCTGGAAGAGGGTGGTCCCGGTTGAAGCCGGGAGCTCGTTGAACCTGAGCGGGGATCTTCTGCCGGTAAAATACAAGGAGTGAGGTTAAATTGAGCCTGATCTGGAATGAGAAGTATGAGTGCATGCCGCGGCCGGAGCTGCTGGCCCTCCAGAATGAGAGACTCCGGGAAACGGTAGGCCGGGTCTTCTACGAGGTGCCTTTTTACCGCAGGGCTTTACAGGAACGCGGTCTGGGACCCGATGACGTGAAGTCTGTGGACGACCTGGACAAGCTGCCCTTCACCACTAAAAATGACCTGCGGGACAACTATCCCTATGGACTGTTTGCCACCCCCATGAGCGAGGTGGTGCGGTTGCACGCCTCCTCGGGTACCACCGGCAAGCCGGTGGTGAATGGCTATACAAGGCACGACCTGGAAGTCTGGGCGGAAGTGATGGCAAGATCTCTCACCTGCTGCGGCGCGACGAAAAATTCCATTATTCATATTGCCTATGGCTACGGCCTGTTTACAGGAGGTCTCGGAGCGCACTTCGGAGCCGAACGGATCGGTGCTTCGGTGATCCCGGCTTCCGGAGGCCACACCAAGCGGCAGATCATGCTCATGAAAGACTTCGGCAGCACCATTCTGGCCTGCACGCCGTCATATGCCATGCACCTGGCCCTGGTCATGGATGAGATGGGACTCTCCAAGAGCGATCTGAAGCTTAAGGGAGGACTCTTTGGGGCGGAGCCCTGGTCGCAGAATATGCGGAGCCAGCTCGAGGCCCGGTTGGGGCTGATGGCCCTGGATGTCTATGGTCTCACCGAGATCATCGGCCCCGGAGTGGCGGTGGAATGTCCGGAGCAGAACGGGCTGCATGTCTGGGAGGACCACTTCCTCTTTGAAGTGATCGACCCGGATACCGGCCGGCAGTTGCCGCCCGGCAGTTTCGGAGAGCTGGTGGTTACCAGCCTGACCAAGCAGGCCATGCCTCTGATCCGTTATCGCACCAGGGATATAACCACGATCCTTCCCGAGCCCTGCTCCTGTGGCCGCACCCACCGGAAGATCGCCCGGCTTGTCGGACGCACTGATGACATGCTGGTTATCCGGGGTGTCAACGTTTTCCCGTCCCAGATCGAAGAGGTGCTGCTCAGGATTGCCCATACCGAACCGCAGTATCAGATTATTGTCGAACGCCGGGGGCAGTTGGACGAATTGGAGATCCAGGTGGAGGTCTCCGGGCAGTTCTTTTCTGACGAGGTGCGGCGGTTGGAAACCCTGGAGCGCCAGATCAGGCGGGAGATTGAGGATGTGTTGAATATCGGCGTCCGGATCAAGCTGGTTGAGCCTAAAACCATCGAGCGCAGTGAGGGCAAAGCCAAGCGGGTTATTGACCGCCGGCAACTGTAAAAGGAGGGATGAGGCATGCCGATCAAGCAGATCTCGGTTTTTCTGGAAAACAAGTGCGGTCGCCTGGCGAGCGTGACCAGGACGATCGGTGACCACGACATCGACATTCGGGCTTTCTCGATCGCCGATACCACAGATTTTGGTGTCTTGAGGCTGATCGTCAACCGCCCCGATGATGCCGTACAGGTGCTGCAGGAAGGCGGCTTCACGGTCAGTATGACCGAAGCGCTGGCGGTGCAGATACCGGATCAGCCCGGCGGCCTGGCCGGAGTTCTGGAGCTGATGCAGGATGCCGGGGTGAATATCGAATACATGTATGCCTTCAGTGCCAAAATCGGCCAGGATGCCCTGGCGGTGTTCAGGGTGGAGAACTGCAAGGTGGCGGAAGGGCTGATCAGAGCAAAGGGGATCAGAGTGCTCGGCGGAGATGAGGTGTATGGCCTATGAACCTGCCGATCAGGCCCGGCGGGTTGCCGACAGGAATAGGCAGCCTGCCCTACCTGGACAAGGATACTGCGGTGGCCCTGGTTAAGAAATATTTTCCGGCCGTTCCTCACTGGCCGCAGCTTCCCAGGGCCAACAAGCGGGAATACTTCACCTACCAGAACTTGAATCTTTTAGCGGAGCTGGGACTGTTGCAGATCGAACGGTATGACCGCGCTTTCTTCGCCTCTGACGACGCAGCATGGCCGGAGCGCCTGGCCGCTTTCTACGAGATCTACCTGCAGGCCGGCGCCGGCAATGTGGAAGCTCTGGCCAGGTTCGCTTTCCCCCCCGGCGCTGCTGATGGCTGGTACCGGTTTTACGGCGATTTGGAGGAGCAGGGCACTGGGCCGGCCCGGTTTTTAAAGGGGCAGATCGCCGGTCTGTTGACCGTCGGTTTCCAGATCACCGATCCCCGGGGTCGCCCGGCCTACTACGATTCCCAACTGCGGGATCTGCTGCTGAAGCAGCTCAGTATCCAGGCTTCCTGGCAGGCCTGGTCGCTGGGCAAGTTCGGCCTGCCGGTGATGATCTTCATGGACGATCCGGTGATCTACAGTTGTGGCATGTCTGACCGCATTTGTGTCACCAGGTCGGAGATCATCTCTGAACTGAACGAATTTGCCGCAGCGGTCCGCTCGTTCGGGGCTGTTGCCGGGCTGCACTCCTGCGCCGACCTGGACTGGTCGCTCTTGCTGGAGACGGATCTCAATATCATCAGCTTCGATACCTACCAGTATGCCGCCAGCTTTGCCCTGTTCCCCCAACTGATCCAGTCCTTCCTGGAGCGCTCCGGGGTTGTGGCCTGGGGTTTGATACCCACCGGGGCGGAGGCTCTTGCCGGAGAAAATTTGGCCTCGCTGCAGGGGCGGGCAAAGCGGCTCTGGTCGGAGCTGGAACGCAAGAAAATCGACCTCCGGTTGGTGCAGTCACAGTCTCTGGTCACTCCTTCCTGCGGAACGGGGACCTTGACCGAGCAGGAGGCGGCGCGCGCCTACGAACTGACCTCCGCTCTGGCAGCGGAGTGGGATAGCCTGTTTACAGCGGATTAAGCTGCTGAAGCCCGCACGCAGTTGAAGGATCGGGGCTGCAGTTGTTGATATGGGGTTGGCCATGTGTTAAGATCTGAAAAAGAATGGCTAACCGATATTGTGAAGCAGGCATAAATGAGCAGCAATGCCGAGATCCCAGAGAGTCAGGAGGGAGAGCAATGATCACCAAAGAGATGACTATTGCAGAGGTGCTCACCAGAAGTCCCCAGACGGCGGTCGTCTTTCTCTCCGCGGGGATGGACTGCCTCGAGTGCCCTTCGGCAAGAGCCGAGAGTATCGAGGATGCGGCGGAAGCCCATGGTGTCGACGTGGAGGCCCTCATTCACCAGTTAAACCGGCTGGCTGTTCACTGACCGGCAGCAGGCGTCAAAGACAACCGAGCGGATATGCTTAATTTTAAAAGAATAGTTCCAGTTCAAAAGCAGACAAATCACCGGAATTTGTCTGCTTTTTTGGTTCGCCAGGAAATTCTCTGCTTGCTGGATATTTGACTTGCATACGTAGTTTATTATAAAAAGATCAATTATGGGCATAATGGATAATGCCTGGCAGATCAACTAAAAGGTGGTGAAATGTTAATTATGTCGGCTAACCTTGCATGGCTGCTATTATTCATTGTTACCTGGGTGGCGGTGCTCCTGGTGGTTCCCTGGGACCGGGTGGTGAGACTGCTCTTGCCGAGCTTCCTGAGCGGCGCCATCCTCTCCCTGATCATCAACCTGATTGGAGTTCCGATCCTGGGGCTCTGGCGCTTTCCGGCGTCGCTGGTCGCACTGATGGGAATTCCGGTGTTTCTGCTTTTAGCTCAGATGGCAGAGATGGTGCTGTTTCTGCATTATTGGGTTCACCTGCCGGGCGGCAGTGCGGAAAAGGGTCTTTACGTGATTGCCTTCAGCCTGGTCACTACGGGGCTGGCTTATTTTACCCTGTTAATGGGCTATGTGATCTTTATTAACTGGAATATCCTGTATTTCCTGGTGGTCAGCTTTGCGGTGCACCTCTTGGCGCTGCTGCTTTACTCTGCGCCGGGCCTCCACGAGGTTCGAGATTAGGGACTCGAGGAGTTCCTTGAGGTTGAAATTACCCCCTCCCTTTTTTTATCCTCCGCCAAGCAATTGGTGGAATTTTTTTTAGGACTCCCGATCTATTAAATTAGGATTAAAGGGAAAAGGATCTGGCCAGTATTACAAGAATACTTCAACCAGTGGTGCAAAGTGGTGGAAAGTGGTGTTCAGTGAATTACTTTGGCAATAGAGTGGAGAGCAAATGTTCATCGGAGAGTACCAGCACAGTTTCGATCCCAAAGGACGCCTGATCATGCCGGTGAAGTTCCGCGCCCAACTTGGTGAGCGCTGCATTGCCACCAGGGGTATGGACCGCTCTCTGTTTGTATACCCGCTTGACGAGTGGAACACAATGGAGCAGAAACTCAGGAAGCTGCCGCTGACCAAGACGGAAGCCCGGGCCTTTTCCCGTTTCTTCTTCTCCGGGGCTGCCGAATGTGAGCTGGACCCGCAGGGCCGGATCCTGATTCCGCCGGGCCTGCGTGAATATGCCGGGATCAGCCGGGAAGTCACAGTGATCGGGGTTTCGTCCCGGATCGAGATCTGGGACCGGGAGCGCTGGCTGCAGTATTACGCTCCGGTGGAGGAATCCTTTGACGACCTGGTGTCCAAGCTGGGGGAAGGCGATTTTTTCAATGTCTGACCTCGAGCACCGTCCGGTGATGTTGGATGAGGCTGTTGATCTGCTGGCGGTAAGGGATGGGGGCATCTACCTGGACTGTACCCTGGGAGGTGGAGGCCACGCCCGGGAAGTGGCCCGCCGGGCAGGTCCCGCCGGGCGCCTGATCGGTTTGGATAAGGATGCCGTTGCCCTGGCCCATGCCGCAGAGAACTTGAGGGAAGTCAGCGGCCAGGTGACCCTGATCCAGAGCGATTACCAGGATCTTGACGATGTTCTGACTGAGCTGGAGATCCCTGGCGTGGACGGAATCCTGTTTGACCTGGGCGTTTCTACCTGGCAGGTGCTCGATCCTGAACGGGGGTTCAGCTTTCACCAGGATGCGCCCCTGGATATGCGGATGGATCAACGGGCGGAGACCACCGCCGCAGACCTGGTCAACAACCTGAACGAGAGAGAACTGGCAAGATTGATCCAGCATTATGGCGAAGAGAGATGGGCGAGCAGGATCGCCTCCTTTATAGCGGAAGCACGGGCAAGGCGGCCTGTTACCACCACCGGTCAATTGGTGGAGATCATCAAGGCGGCGATCCCCGCCGGTGCCCGCAGGGAGGGCCCCCATCCGGCCAGACGTACTTTTCAGGCCCTGCGGATTGCAGTCAACGACGAACTGGCCGGCCTGGAGCGGGGCCTGCAGTCAGGAATCAGGATGCTTGTGCCCGGGGGGCGCGTGGTAGTGATCTCTTTTCATTCACTGGAGGACCGCATTGTTAAAAATGCTTTCAGAAATTGGGAACCGGCAGATGGGGCCGGACTGAGGATCCTGACCAAGAAGCCCCTGAGGCCGGGGGCATCAGAGATGGAACAAAATCCCAGGGCACGCAGCGCCAAACTGCGAGCCGCGGAAAAGATAGAGGAGCCGGGAGACAACCGGATCCTGAACGCATCCAAGAGTATTGCTCAAGTAATATAAGAAAAATGAGGTGAATAATCTTGGTAGTAGCCGAGCAGAGGAGCCTGCCAATAGAGAGCGAAATCAGGCCGAGGGTGGCAACCGGGCCGAACCTGGCGGTAAGAAAATGTGCCGTGCTGACCATGATCGTTTTGGCCGGTTTTACGCTGGTCATGCTGTACACCTACCAGACGACCAGGATCATCACCTTGGGCTATCAGGCTGACGCCGTGCAGAGCAGCATTAAAGATCTGCAGACCCAGAACAATCAAATGGAATTGGAAGTAGCGGAGCTTCAGACGCCCGAAAGAGTTGAACAAATCGCCACAACCAGGCTGGGGATGCAGGAGCCGCAAAATTTTATGATTGCCTCCTTCTCCCCCGGGTCGGTCTCACAGGAATCGCAGTCAGAAATCAAGCCGCCGTCAAGCTCGTGGAGTGCCAAATTGTTGGCGGCAATTCCCAAGTTTATCGGTCGGGCTGAGGCTTCGCCCCTCTAGAGGGGTGGTTGAGTTTTGTATAAGGGAAATATAGATAGTCGCAAGAGGATCACCTTCCTGTTTTTTGCTGTCCTTGTTATCTTTATTTTGTTCTGCCTCCGCCTGGCCTGGCTGCAACTGGTGAGGGGCACCTGGTACCAGCAGCAGGCTCTCGAAAACCGGATCCGCGAGATCTCCGTAGATCCCCAACGGGGAGATATTCTCGACCGCAACGGCAATGTGCTGGCTACCAGCATCAGCGTCGATGCCGTCTATGCCGTTCCTGCCGAAGTCAAGCGCTCGGGCAAAGCGCAGGAGACCGCCCAGGCGCTGGCGACGATCCTGGGCATGAAAGCAAGTGATATTCTCAGCCTGATCACCCAGGAGCAGCAGTCGGTCTGGATCAAAATCAAGCTGGACCCCGCCCAGTCCCAGGCCCTGCGGCAGGCGGCACTGCCGGGGATTGGCATCATCCCCAAGCCCCAGCGCTATTACCCCAAAGATAACCTGGCCTCGCACATCCTGGGGATCGCCGGCGATTACAACCAGGGCCTGGAAGGCATAGAAGTTCAGTACGACAAGGAACTTTCCGGAGTCAGCGGGCGCCTGCTGGTGGAGTATGACGCCGCCGGGAGGGAGATTCCGGAGTCCGCCCGCAAGTTTATCGAGCCGGAGCCGGGAGACACCGTTGTGCTGACCATTGACGAGAATATCCAGTACTTTGCCGAACGCGAGCTGGACAAGGTAATGCAGGATCGTCATCCCATCAGCGCCACCATTATTATCGAGGACCCCGATACCGGCGAGATCATGGCTATGGCCAACCGGCCCGACTTCGATCCCAACAACTATCAGGACTCTCCTGCTGCCAACCGGCGCAACATCGCCATCTCCAACAGCTACGAACCGGGCTCCACATTCAAGATCGTCACCCTGGGGGCGGCCCTGGATCAGAACCTGGTAAGTGAGAACGACCGCTTCTACTGCCCGGGCTTCATCCAGGTGGCTGACCGGACAATTCACTGCTGGCTGCCCGGGGGGCACGGAAGCGAGTCGTTGGCGCAGGTCGTGCAGAACTCCTGCAACGTTGGCTTCATCGACATCGGTCTCAGGGAAGGACTGCAGACGTTTTATAAGTATCTCGACGCCTTCGGCTTCGGGAAAGCGCTCGGCATCGACTTACCCGGCGAGGCTGATGGGATCATCGTGAACCAGAAAGAGGCCACCCAGGTCGACCTGGCCACCATGTCCATCGGGCAGGCCAACAGCGTGACCCCCCTGCAACTGGTGGCGGCGATGAGTGCCGTTGCCAACGGCGGCAAACTGATTCAGCCGCACGTGGTCAAGGAGCTCCGCGACAGCCAGGGCGAGGTGATCCGGCAGTTTGATCCGCAGGTGATTCGCCAGGTGCTTTCCCCGGAGACCGCCCAGGAGGAGCGCAAACTGCTGCAGGCGGTGGTAGACGCAGGGACTGGTACTACTGCACGTCTCGATGGCTATACGGCGGGCGGCAAGACCGGAACCGGCCAGAAGCCGCTGCCGGGTGGTGGATATTCGGATACGGCGCACGTGCTGGATTTCTTGGGGTTTGCTCCGGTTGACCACCCGCGCCTTGTCTGCCTGGTGCTCCTCGATTCGCCCGAAGGTATTCAATTTGGCAGCCAGCAGGCCGCTCCCGTGTTCAAAGACGTGATGAATGACAGCTTGCGGTACTTGCAGGTACCGATGGATTATCTGCCCAGCGACGTTTCCTTGAGTGATGATCTGACAGTAGTGCCGCCTGTCACCAACCTGCCCTTGCCGGAAGCCCAGAAGGACCTGGCGGCGGCCGGACTGGTGGGGGAGGTCAGCGGACAGGGCCAGGTCGTGCTTGACCAGGTGCCGGTGGACGGCGTGCAGGTGAAAAAGGGGAGCAAGGTGCTGCTCAGTCTGGACGCCTCCGGGGCGGTTCCTGCTGGAGAGCGGACAGTACCCGATCTGAAAGGAAAGAGCCTCCGGGATACAGCAGAAGAACTGGCGGATATGAACCTGGTCCTGGTCCCTGAGGGAGGACCGTTCCCCACCGGGATCGCCGTCTCCCAGAACCCGCCGCCTGGCGCCAAGGTCAGCACGGGCGCCAAGGTGACGGTCACGTTTGAGGCGCCCCTGCCGCTCACGAGTGGTCCCTGACCCGGGGCTGAAAAGATATTGCAGCTTCTCTGGAGATGACGTATTGTTAAGGAACGACCCAATAAAGCACTCGGCATTAGCGTGGAATGGGTGTTTGAGCATCCTCTGTCTGGGGGATTGGCAGGAATCTCCACGCCTATGCCCTGAGGTGATCTGCCAACATTGGAAGAAATTTAGATAAATGATTCTTTTGGGAACAATAGAATTATAATCTAATATAATTTGTATAGTGGAGCGAGAGGATGACCTTTTCTTTTCAGCAGTTGCTTTCAGGAATTACTGTGGAAGATGCCCAAGGCTTGTCCACGCCGGTTTCCGGAATTCATTACGACTCCCGGCAGATCCAGCCTGGTTTTATTTTTGTCTGTATTCCCGGCTATATCACCGATGGCCACGCCTATATCGGTGAGGCGGTAAAGAGGGGAGCGGTCGCCCTGATCGTGTCTGAGAACGTGGCCTCCTCCAGGGGATGTCCCTCTCTGGGTGAGTCCGGTCTGGCCTGGGCGCGGGTCAGAGACACCCGTCTGGCACTGGCAAGGGCCGGCGCCAATTTTTACGGGCACCCCAGCCGCGACCTGAGTCTGTTCGGGATTACCGGCACTAATGGCAAAACTACGACCACCCACCTGATCTCTGCCGTTCTCCAGGCCAAGGGTGAACCTACTGCAGCGATTGGCACCATCTGGAACCAGCGTACGACGCCGGAGTCCCTGGACCTGCAGCGGATGCTGAGGGAATGCGCCGATCGGGGGATGCGGGCGGTGGCTATGGAAGTCTCGTCACATGGCATCTATCTGCAGCGGGTCGCCGACTGCGAATTTGATGCAGCCGTATTCACGAACCTTACCCAGGACCATTTGGACTTTCACCGTGATCTGAGCGAGTATCTGGCAGTGAAAATGCGGCTTTTCCAGGGCCTTGGCGCAGGACGCAGCAAGACGAGGCCGTGCTATGCGGTGGTCAACCGGGACGACCCTTCGGCAGAAGCGATCATCGGGAAGACCGGGGCCGAGGTGGTCACTTATGGCATTCAGGATGATGCTGACGTGCAGGCGCGGGATGTGCGCCTCTCAGAGCGTGGGGCCGGTTTCATGGTTGCTTGGCGGGGACGAAACATTCCTTTCCGGATCTCCCTGCCCGGCAAATTCAACGTATACAATAGCCTGGCGGCGATCTCGGTGGGGCTTTCCGAGGGGATGGAACCGGAGCTCGTCCAGTCAGCCATGGCCGGGGTGAGCGGGGTGCCAGGCCGTTTTCAGCCGGTCGATCACGGCCAGGAGTTTGCAGTGGTCGTGGATTATGCCCATACACCGGACGGGCTGGAGAACGTGCTGCGCACCGCCAGAGCGCTGACCAGCGGCCGGGTGATTACAGTGTTCGGGTGCGGCGGCGACCGTGATGCCGGCAAGAGGCCGCTGATGGGTAAGATTTCCGGCCAGTTGTCTGACGTCTCCATCCTGACCTCCGACAACCCCAGGAGCGAGGAGCCCCTGAGCATCATCAGGCAGATCGAGGCCGGGATCAGGGAGCTTCCGGATGTTCGCTACGAGGTGATCCCCGACCGCCGGGAGGCGATCGGGCGCGCCCTGCAGTGCGCCCGGGTGGGTGACTTCGTGGTGATCGCCGGCAAAGGGCACGAAACCTATCAGATCATCGGCGACCGGGTGCTGGAGTTCGATGATTACCAGGTAGCATACCAGATGTTAGGCGCTCAGGAGCCAGGAGTCAGGAGCCAGAATGAGAAAACCGGCAAAAACAACTAGCCGGGAGTTAGATACTCCGGGATGCGGAGGAATAAAGTTTAAAAACCGCCTTAACACGATGCTGTGTTTTACGCAAGAAGTCACCAGGGTTGTTAAAAAACATATTTCTGAAGTAGTAATAGTTGGAAGCATTATTCTGACTGCTGAATTCTGAATTCTGACCCCAGAGGAGCACTTGTGAGTCATGGAACCGGTTAGGATCGGGCAGGTAGCGGCCGCCATGAACGGGCGCCTGGTGCAAGGCAATCCGGAAACGATGGTTTCCGGCATTGCCATCGATAGCAGGGGGGCCGGTCCGGGACAACTTTTTTTTGCTTTCCCGGGGAGCCGGGCAGACGGACACCGGTTCGTCGGAGATGCCTTGAGCAGAGGAGCGGCGGCGGCGGTGATTTCCAGGCAGGTTGCGGTAGATTCCGGCCAGCCGCTGATCATGGTGGAGGATACGCTGCAGGCCCTGCAGGCGCTAGCCGGCTATTGCCGGGGGCTGTTTACGGCGCCGGTGGTAGCGGTGACAGGCAGCACAGGC
>Ga0326728_10004493_pt1 | contig 41138 bp, 46 predicted proteins | sample MB3enrmetagenome_FD_207602 | JGI IMG/M metagenome (GOLD analysis project Ga0326728, IMG submission 207602) | Lab enriched peat soil microbial communities from McLean, Ithaca, NY, United States - MB31MN | ecosystem: Environmental > Terrestrial > Soil > Wetlands > Peat | place: USA: New York... | reverse complement strand
CCGCCTTTTCCGCGGCGAGGCGCAGCGCCAGCGCGCGCGGCGATTCGCCGCTGCGCGGCGTCTCCTCGATGTCGGCGGGAATGACCGCGTCGGGCGCGACGCCGATCTGCGCCAGCAGCGCCAGACGGCGCGGCGAGCCGGAGGCGAGCACCAGGCGCGGGCGCTTCGCGACCTCGCTCGCGGGCGCAGTCTCGGGCGAAGCGTCCATCGGCGGGCCTATTTGAAGCGATAGGTGATGCGGCCCTTGGTCAGGTCGTAGGGCGTCATCTCGACCAGAACCTTGTCGCCGGCGAGAACGCGGATGCGGTTCTTGCGCATCTTGCCGGCGGTGTGGGCGATGATTTCGTGTTCATTTTCGAGTTTGACGCGAAAGGTCGCGTTGGGCAGCAATTCCACGACGAAACCCGGAAACTCGAGCAGTTCTTCCTTCGCCATTGGGGCCTTTCTTGCTTTCGCCGCGCCGGCGGGCGACGGCGAAGATAAGGGAGTGAAGCGCGCGGCGGACGGGGACGAGCGCAAAAGCGCGCGGAGCCTATATGAATTCGCCGCAAAGGGGAAACCGCCTTGTCGCCGCAGCGGCGGCTTATTCTCGCCCCTTCAGCCGTTTTCGCGCTGCATCGCCAGGAAACGCCGCACGCTGAAAGGGATCGTCGCCAGATAGGCCAGCGACAGCGCGACCAGCGACTGCAGCGGGAAGTTGACGATCAGCAACAGCGCCACGGCGAGGCCGATCAACACCACCGCGACATATTGGTGCGGCACCCGGCCGATCGACTTTCCCGAGAAGTGCGGCACGCGGCTCGCCATCAGAAGCGCGATGACCAGGACATAAGCGATTTCCAACGCGACGAAACGCGGCTCGTGGGCTCGCGCCGACAACAGGAAGCGCAGATAGACCGGCAGCATCCCGACGATGGCGCCCGCCGGCGCGGGCATGCCGACGAAGAAATTCTTGCGCCAGGCGGGGACGTCGGGACTGTCGACCGTGACGTTGAAACGCGCCAGGCGCAGCGCGCAGGCGATGCAAAACACCAGCGACGCCAGCCAGCCCAGGCTGACCATGCGGTCGAGGCCGGAGAAGTACAGCACGATCCCCGGCGCGACGCCGAAATCGACGAAGTCGGCGAGCGAGTCGAGTTCCGCGCCGAAGCGCGAAGTCCCTTTGAGCGCGCGCGCGATCCGCCCGTCGAGGCCGTCGAGCACCGCCGCGGCGGCGATGGCGGTGACCGCCCAGACGATCGCGCCCTCGAAGGCGAAGCGAATCGCCGTCATCCCGAGGCACAGCGCGAGCAAGGTGATGAGATTGGGAATGAGCAGGCGCAGCGGCACGGCCTTGAACCGGCGCAAGCGTTCGCCGGCGGGAAGCCCCAGCGGGTAGGCGTTCTGCGGCTCGGTGTCGTGCATCGGCGATCCGCCTTCCCGCGATCAGCTCAGGCGGAATTGCCGCAGTCCTTCGACGCGCCCGATCTCGGCGATCACGGTTTCGCCGGCGACGGCGCGCGAATGAAGGCCGACGACGATGCGAGCGTCTTCGGGCATGTAGACGTCGACGCGCGAGCCGAAGCGGATGAGGCCGAAACGATCGCCGGCGCCGAGGCGCGCTCCCTCGTGGGCAAAGCAGACGATCCGGCGCGCGATCATGCCGGCGATCTGCACCACGCCGAAGACGCCCGCGGCGCTTTCGATCGCCAGGCTGTTGCGCTCGTTGGCTTCGCTCGCCTTGTCGAGGTCGGCGCTGAGGAATTCGCCGGCATGGTAGGCGATGCGCGTCACCGTGCCTTCGACCGGGGCGCGATTGACGTGGCAATCGAACACCGACATGAAGATCGACACGCGCGGCAGGGGCAAGGCGCCGAGGCCCAGTTCGGGCGGCGGGACGGCGATGTCGCAGAAGCTGACGAGGCCGTCGGCGGGGGCGACGACGAGATCGGCGCGCAGCGGCGTCACCCGCAGCGGATCGCGAAAGAAATAGGCGCACCACAGCGTCGCGAAGAGCCCGATCCAGCCGAGCGGCGCCCACAGCCAGCCCAGGATCACCGTCGCCGCGACGAACGCCGCGACGAAGATATAGCCTTGGGGATGGATGGGCGTGATCTGACGGCGAACGGAATCCAGGACCGACATGGCGAGCCCCTCGAGGGAGGCTGTCTTTTGGCGCCAAACGCGGCAAAAGTCACGGCGGGGCCTCGCGCGGCTCCTCTTGCCCCGCCAATCCGCGGTCGCCCGTCGTCGTCGGCAGACCCGGCTCGTCCTCGAGCCCCGCGTCCTCCTCCTCCTTCTCGTCGGCCGCGCCGGCGCGGCGCAGCGCCTCCTCAGCCGCGTCCGCTTCGCGTTGACGGCTCCATAGCCCCGCGTAAAGCCCGCCGCGCGCCAACAGATCCTCGTGCTTGCCGCGTTCGGCGATGACGCCTTTGTCGAGCACCAGGATTTCGTCGGCGTGAACGACGGTCGAAAGCCGGTGAGCGATGATCAGGGTGGTGCGGCCTTTCGAGACCCGCTCCAGCGCCGCCTGGATTTCGCGTTCAGTGAAACTGTCCAGCGCCGACGTCGCCTCGTCGAGCGCCAGGATCGGCGGCCCCTTGAGCATGGTGCGCGCGATGGCGACGCGCTGCTTCTCGCCGCCCGACAATTTCAGGCCGCGCTCGCCCACCTGCGAGCCGTAGCCCTGCGGCAGCGAGCGGATGAAGGCGTCGATCTGCGCGTCTTCGGCGACGGCCTCGACCTCCTGTTCGCTCGCGTCGTCGCGACCATAGCGAATGTTGTAGAGGATGGTGTCGTTGAACAGCACGGTGTCCTGCGGCACCATGCCGACGGCGGCGCGCAGGCTGGACTGGGTGACTTGCGAAATGTCCTGCCCGTCGATGGTGATGCGCCCGGCGCTCGGTTCGTAAAAGCGAAACAACAGGCGCGAGATCGTCGACTTTCCCGCTCCCGACGGCCCGACGATGGCGATCGTTTGCCCCGCCGGCGCCTCGAAGGAGACGCCGCGCAGGATCTTGCGCGCGGGGTCGTAGGCGAACTCGACGTTCTCGAACCGCACCGCGCCCTTGGTGACGACCAGCGGCCGCGCGCCGGCGCGATCCTGGATCTCGGGATTCTGCGACAGGATGGCGAACATCATTTCGATGTCGACGATCGCCTGCTTGATGTCCCGATACACCATGCCCATGAAATTGAGTGGTTGATAGAGCTGCAGCATCATGGCGTTGAGCAGCACGAAATCGCCGACGTCGTTGCGATGGGCGCGGACGCCGTCGACGCACATCACGAGAACGACGACCATGCCGATCGTGAAGATGACGGCCTGCCCGGCGTTCAGCACCGCCAGCGAGACGTAGGTTTTCACGCTGAGGCGCTCGTAACGCGCCATCGACTTGTCGTAGCGCGCCGCTTCGCGAGCTTCGGCGCCGAAATACTTCACCGTCTCGAAATTGAGCAGGCTGTCGATCGCCTTGGTGTTGGCGTCGGTGTCGCTCTCGTTCATCGAGCGGCGAATGCCGATGCGCCAGTTGGTCGCGATCGTCGTATAGACGAGATAGACGGCGACCGTGACGCTGATCGCCAGGACATAGCGCCAGTCGAACGAATAGAAGAAGGCGGCGGCGATCAGCGCGAACTCGACGATCGTCGGGACCGCCACCAGCATCGAGGTGCGAATGATGGTCTCGATCGCGTTGCGGCCGCGTTCGAGAACCCGGGTGAGGCCGCCGGTCTTGCGCTCGAGGTGAAAGCGCAGCGACAGGCGATGGAGATGAACGAAGACTTCGATGGCCAGGCGTCGGACGGCGTTCATCGCCACCGCGGCGAACAGCGCGTCGCGACCTTGCTGCGTCAGCGCCATCAGGATGCGCATCGCCCCGTAGAGCGCGGTCAGCGCGACGGCGCCGGTCAGCGCGCCCGGCAAAGCCGCCAGTTGGCCGGATGCGGCGGGCGCCAACGCGTCGGTCGCCCATTTCAGCGCATAGGGCGTGGCGACCGTGACGGCCTTGGAGGCGAGCATCAGCGCGACCGCCAGGGCGATGCGAAACTTGAGATCGAGCCGGTCGGCCGGCCAGACGTAGGGCCATAAGCGCCTGACCGTTCCAATCAACGAGCCCCGATCGCGCGCGGGGGCGGCGAGAAAACGCGACGACTTCTGATGTTGCATGGCGATCCGAGGCGCGGGAATTGGACGAAGATATAAGCGCTCGGGCGTTCTAAAGCACCCCCCGAGAACCGCGGCCCCGGCGCCGCGCGCGTCGCGCCCTGTTCAACCGCGGGGAGCAGAACTGACCTTGCGTCGCTTGCGGCGCCACCGTTCAGGGGCAGTGTTGTCGCGGCAGGGTTAACGGCGCAGGGCAATATTGGCCGGGCGAAACTTGTCGACACAATACAAAAAGTTGCGAATCAGCCTTGAACCGCCGTTTGTTTGCGCTTATGAACGGCGGGGTTGTGTAAGGGAACGAGTCGAAATTCGGCGTTTCTGGACATCCTTGGACCGCGGCGAAGGTGTCGCGCGTCTGCATGATCTAATTCACCCCGGCCTACGACGGCGCCATTGGAGCTTGTTTGGGTATGAGCGAATCGAATAATCATGTTGAACTCGCGGCCGAGATCGTCTCGGCTTACGTTTCCAACAATTCCGTTCCGGCGGGCGAATTGCCCGCCTTGCTGAGCGAAGTTCATGCGGCCATCGTGCGGGTCGCCAACGGCGCCGTCGTCGCGGTTCCTGAGGCGGCGAAGCCGGCGATCGCTCCCAAGAAGTCCATAACCAACGATTATATCGTTTGCTTGGAGGACGGGCGTAAGTTCAAGTCGCTGAAGCGGCATTTGCGGACCCAATACAACCTGTCTCCCGAGCAATATCGCGAAAAGTGGAGCCTGCCGGCGGACTATCCGATGGTGGCGCCTGCTTACGCTAAGGCGCGCTCGGCTTTGGCCAAGCAGATGGGTCTGGGCCAACAGCGTCGTCGGCGCGTCAAGTAGACGCGCTCGCGAGGCGCCGACGCGCTGTTGGGAGCGAGCGCGCGGTCGCGGGGCTTCGCCGCCGGGGGGCCGCGTCGAGCGCATGCGGCCTGAGCGCCTTGACGCTCGTGTGGGCGTCGGGGCAAATCGCCCCATGGGTGCGATTCGAAGCGTCTGCGTCTATTGCGGCGCCAGCGCCGGGGGCGATCCGCGCTTCGGCGAGGCGGCGGACGCGCTGGGCAAGGCGCTCGCTCGCGCCGGCGTCGAGCTGGTGTTCGGCGGCGGCGTCGACGGGCTGATGGGGCGCCTGGCGCGAGCGGTCTTGGCGGAGGGCGGGCGCGCGACGGGAATTATCCCCAAGTTTCTGGTCGGGCGCGAACGCGCCCTGTTGGTGGCGCAGGAGCTGATCGTCGTCGACGACATGCATCGGCGCAAGCAGCTGATGTTCGAGCGCGCCGACGCTTTCGTCGCGCTTCCCGGAGGAGTCGGCACGCTGGAGGAACTGGTCGAACAACTCACGTGGGTTCAATTGCAGCGCCACCGCAAGCCGGTCCTCATCGCCGACATCGGCGGATTCTGGCGTCCTTTGCTGGGGCTGTTCGCGCACATGCGCGACCTCGGCTTCGTGCGCGAGGGTTTTGAGGCGCGCTATCTCGTGGCGGAGAGGATCGACGATGCGCTGCCGATGCTGCTGGCCGCGGCGCATCGCCTCGCGCCGCCGGCGGCTTGAGGCCTGCGCTCAATCGCGGTCTTCCCCTCGACTGCCGTTAATGCCATTGTCGCGGCCGATGGCGGGGCGTTGAGGGAAAGGGCGCCCTGAATGGAGGATGCGGTATGAGTGCGAATTCCAGAATTTTGTGGGCGCTTGGAGGATTGTTCGCCGGCGCGCTCCTGGCCACGAGCGCTGCGGTCGCGCAAGTCACCCCCCCGGCGGCCGACGCCGCCGGCGCCGTCAATATGCCGGGCGACGCCGCCGCGCCGAAAAAACCGGTCGCCAAACCGAAGAAGCCCGCCGGGCCCCCGACCGTCGAAGTCGTCGTCACCAACGCTCGCAAGGTGGCGCTGACCACGCTCCTCGCCTCGATTTCCGGCGCGCCCGAGAGCAGGAAGATCGCCGGCCCGCTGGCGCCCGGCAAGAAGATCGTCGTCCATCTCGTGCACGACAAGGACTGCCTTTTCGATCTGCACGGCGTGTTCGAAGACGGCGCCGATATGGATGCGACGGCGGTCGAACTGTGCAAGGACAAGACGATCAATCTCACCGAGTGACCGCCGAGCCGCTGACGCGGCCCGGCGAAACGGCGTTCGCCGGTCGAACGGACGGCCGGCCGCGTTCTGGACGATCGGTGGCGCGAGCGCTCAACGGCTCGCGGCGTGATAGAGTTCGGCCACGTATTCCCAATTGATCAGATTGGCGACGAAGGCCTTGAGATAATCGGGACGGCGATTGCGGTAGTCGATGTAGTAGGAATGCTCCCAGACGTCGACGCCGAGGATCGGGCGGCCGTTGTGCGCCAGCGGGCTTTCGCCGTTGGGCGTCTTGGTGGCGACGATTCGGCCGTCGACGACGGCGAGCCATCCCCAGCCCGAACCGAATTGGGTCGTCGCGGCCTGGATGAAGTCCTCCTTGGCCTTGTCGACCGCGCCGAAGGAATCGACCAGCGCTTTTTCCAGCTCGCCCGGGATCTTGCCGCCGCCGTTCGGCTTCATCCATTTCCAGAATTGGAGATGGTTGTAGTGCTGGCCGACGTTGTTGAACACGCCGGGGTTCTTGCCATAGGCGCCGCGCACGATGTCCTCGAGCGGCTTGCCTTCCCATTCCGTGCCCTTGAGCAGGTTGTTGCTGTTGTTGACGTAGGCGAGATGGTGTTTGTCGTGGTGATACTCGAGCGTTTCCCTGGACATGTACGGGGCCAAGGCGTCATGAGCATAGGGGAGATCGGGAAGCGAGAATGTCATCGGCGTGGCTCCTGGGACGAAGGCGTGCGGAGGTCGCGCGCGAAGTGAGCGACGCCGCTCGCATGCGCTCCCATTGTTAGACCGCCGTCGAGCGCCTCGCAACAGGGACGCTCGCCGGCGAGCGCGGCGCCGGGGCGCCGAACTCGGATGAACAGCGGTCGAGAGCCCGTCGGCGCAGCTCGCCATCGACCTCTTGGAGAGCCTCTTTTTCCGACCATCCGAGCCTATCAAGGACGGCCCTGCGGGTCGCCGCGCAGCGGCTGAAGTGCTTGACAGGCTCTGATGGTCGGAATTCCTGCATCCATGATGGGGTGGACGGCGCCCCGAACGGCATCAGCGTGCCAAGATGGTCGTTGTCGAAACCCCATCTGAAGGGAAGCCGTCCATGGGCAAGTTTATCGGGAATTCTGGCGTTGTCACGCGGGTCGGGCTCGATCTGGGGAAGAACGCTTTTCAGGTTCACGCCGTCGGCGCGAAGGGCGAGGTCGTGGTTGCGCGCAAGCTGGCGCGAGGTCGGCTCGTCGCCTTCTTCGCTCGGTTGCCGCCATGCCTGGTGGCGATGGAGGCGTGCGGCTCGGCGCACCATTGGGGTCGCCAGCTCGCCGCGCTCGGCCACGAGGTGAGGCTGATTCCGCCGGCGCATGTGAAGCCCTATGTGCGGCGGAATAAGAGCGACGCGGCCGATGCGGCGGCGATCTGCGAGGCGGCGGGGCGGCCGGGGCAACGGTTCGTGCCGTTGCGCTCGATCGACAACCAAGCGGCGCTGATGCGCCACCGCGCGCGCGAACTGCTGGCGGGCCAACGCACGGCGCTCCTCAACGCCTTGCGTGGACATATGGCCGAAATCGGCCTGATCGCGCCGCAGGGGGCGCAGCACGCCTATGAGCTGAAGCGCCTGGCCGCCGACGGCTTCGACGAGAACGGCGAGATCGTGGTCCCCGACTGCGTGCGGGCGGCGCTGAGCCGGCTCGTCGCTCACATCGACGCGCTCGACGAGGCGATCTTGGCGATCGACCAGGAGCTTGCGGCTTCGGTCAAGGCCGACGCGACGGCCAAGCGTTTGACGACCATTCCCGGCGTCGGCCCGGTCGCCGCCTCGGCGATCGTCGCCACGATCCAGGACATGAGCGCCTTCGCGTCGGGGCGCGACTTCGCCGCCTTCCTCGGCCTGACGCCGCGCCAGAGCTCGACCGGCGGCAAACCGCGGCTCGGCCGCATCACCAAGATGGGCGACCGCTATTTAAGAAAGCTCCTCGTCGTGGGGGCCTGCGCGGTCCTCGGCCGGCGCAAGGGCCACAAAGACGCCCTGCGCGTGTGGGCGAGCGCGCTGCTCGACCGCAAGACGGTCAAATACAAGTTCAAGCTGACCGCCGTGGCGCTCGCCAACAAGCTCGCGCGCGTCGTCTATGTCCTGATGACCAGAGGCGGCGAATACGACGGCCGGCCGGTGGCGGCCTGAGGCCCCGACGAAGCGATCGGCCTCGGCGGAATACGACGAAATCGAGGGCGCCAACGAGGTGATGCGAACCAACGGCTAGGTCCGGAAGCCCGAGTCGACCTCAGCGCGGAAACAGCGCGCTTCCATGATGGGGCAAGGGACCGCAGCGGACATAACATCAGGGCCAGCGGGGCTCGCCCCCGCATCAACAGGCCGAAGACATGACCGCGTCCGAGACGTTCACAAGCCTCAAAAGCACCCTTGACCAAGGGGCGCCGTCCAGACATGAGGTCGACGGCCAAGGACCGTCGCATCGGAGGAGCGGCGGCGTTAACCCCAGTTCTGCGCCCTGGCCGCGTCGCCGCGTTTTTGACAAATTGACCGGGTTGGAAGGCGAATGGCGATTTTCACTTTTGTTCTTGGGCTGCTCCTCGTCGTCGCCGGAGCGAGCGGGCTCATCGGCAGCTTCGATTTGCTGCCCACGGAGATCGGCCTTCTCTACGCCGCCTGCGGAACCATCGCGCTGAGCGCGGGCGTCGTGACGCTGGCGATCGGCGCTCTGATTCGCCGCGTCGACATCCTCGCAGCGGCGGCGCGCGCCGCGCAGAACAGCGACTTCCGGCCAGTCTCGCCGGCGATGCGCGAGCCGGCGTTCGCCGATGCGCCGGCGGCGCGGGAGCCGACTTTCGCCGAGGCGCCGGCGACGAGCGAGCCGGCGTTCGCCGATGCGCCGGCGACGCGGGAGCCGACTTTCGCCGAGGCGCCGGCCGTGACCGAGGTCGGGTCCCATGCGCCCGCCGCCGGCGAACTGGTCGGCGAGGACCACTCGCGCCGTTCGCCGTCGACCGCGGCGATCGATCGCGCGCTGGGCGAAGCCGAGGCCGGGCCAACCCTGGTCGGTCGTTTCAGCGCCGGCGGCGCCAACTACATGATCTTCTCGGACGGCTCGATCGAAGCCGAAACCGAGGGCGGCGCCTACAAATTCGCGTCGATGAACGATTTCAAGGCCTATCTCGCGCGCGTGCGCGGCTGACCGACGACTGCGCGGCGTCAAGGGGTCAGCCGGTTTTCGCGCGCGAGCGCGGCGAGCGAGACCAGCGGCCGCGCGCCCAGGTGCTGAATGATCTCGGCCGCGGCGAGCGCGCCGAGCCGAGCGCAGGTCTCGACATCCGCGCCCTTGGCCAGGCCCGCCAGGAAACCGGCCGAAAACATGTCGCCCGCGCCGGTGGTGTCGACAACGCGCGCGACGGAAAACGCCGGGACTTCGAGGGTCCGGCGGCCGTCGACGACGAGCGATCCCTTTTCCGAGCGCGTCACGACGGCGAGCGCGCCTTCGCGCCGCACCGCGTCGATCGCTTCCGCGAAGTGCGGCGTCTGGTAGAGCGACAGGATTTCGTCGGAGTTGGCGAACAGCGTGTCGACCAGACCGCCGCGCACAAGCTCGATGAATTCGCCGCGGAAGCGATCGACGCAAAACGAGTCGGACAGCGTCAGCGCGACGCGATGGCCGGCCTGACGGGCGATGGCGGCCGCCTTCTGGAACGCCGACTTGGCCGCCGGCCGGTCCCACATGTAGCCTTCGAGATAGATGATGCGCGAGGCGCTCACCAGCGCCTCGTCGACGTCGGAGGGCGAGAGATAAGTGCTCGCGCCCAGATAGGTGTTCATCGTGCGCTCGCCGTCCGGCGTCACGTAGACGAAGCAGCGGCCCGTCGCCGGCCCGTCCTCGGCGGGGCGCGTGGCGAAGCCGACGCCGGCGGCGCGGATGTCCTCGGCGAAGGCATAGCCGAGTTCGTCGCTCTTGACCTTGCCGATATAGGCGCCGCGGACGCCGAACGACGCGACGCCGACGATGGTGTTGGCGGCCGATCCGCCCGAGACGATGCGCGGATCGACGCGCGCGGCGTAGAGCGCTTCGGCGCGGTCTTCGTCGATCAGCGTCATCGCGCCTTTCACCATCTCATGGGCGTCGAGATAACCGTCGTCGGCATGCGCGATAATGTCGACCAGCGCATTGCCCAGGCCGAGAACGTCTACGGTTTCGATCATGGCGCGAGCGCCCTCTTGGCTGTTGCGCGCCCTCTTGGCGCCGCGGCGCCGTCAGGTCAAATGCGCTTGGTGACGCGTTCGCTAATGGCGTCCGGCGCAACGCGCCTTCTTGGCGCCGATGTCGAGGCGCCGGAACGAGCGCGGCCGGCGACCGCGTCTACGACGACATGCGGGATACCGAGCGAGCGCTCACCGCCGCTCCCGCCGCCGCAGCCTCACGTAAAGCGCGCCGGCGCCGCCGTGGGCGCGGCCCGCTTCCTCGAAACCGAGCACCACGCCGCGCAGGTCGGCTTCGCGCAGCCAGTGCGGAACGAGCCGCCTGAGGACGCCGGGCTCGTCGAACCAGGAGGTCGCGTTCGGCCGCGACTTGAAGCCGCCCTTGCCGGTGACGACGATCGCCAGTCGATGGCCTTGCGACTGCGCGTAGACGAGAAAGCCGCGCAGCGCGCGATGCGCCTCGGCCTGGGTCATGCCGTGCAGATCGATCGCGGTGTCGACCGCGACGCGCCCGCGCGCGAGATCGCGTTTCAACCGGCGCTCCAGCGGCGCGAGCGACGGCGGGCCGGGCGGCTTGCGCGATTCGACCGATGGCGCGAGCAAGGACGCCGCCGCCGTCTCGGGCGGCGCGGACGGGCTCGGCGGGGGAAGCGTCGGCAAGCTCGCGCCGCGCCTCCTCGCCACTCCTTTGGCGAATTCGGCCCACAGCGCGATCTCCTCGTCGCTGAGGCGCCTCAGGCGGGACGGGCGCGGCCTCTCCGTCGCCTCCTTCACGGTTCGTCTCCTTGCGGCAGCAGCGCCGTGAAGGCGCCGCGGTGGCGAATGACGCCGGCGCGCGCTCCGGCCGCCTCGCCGCCGCCAAAATAGATGTCGGCGCGCGCCGCGCCAAGGATCGCCGATCCGGTGTCCTGCGCGATCGTCAGGCGGCGAAACGGACTGGCCGCCTCGCCCTCCCACGGCAGCTCCGCGTCGATCCACATCGGCGTGCCGTAGGCCCAGATCGAGCGGTCGACCGCGATCGAGCGCAGCGGCGTCAGGGCGACTCCGGCGCCGCCGATCGGCCCCTGCGAGGGATCGAAGCCTTCCTCGATCTTGAAGAACACGTAGGAGCGATTGCGCTGCATCAGCGCGCGTCCTGCGTCTCCGGGCTGGAGGCCGCGCTCGCGCAGCCAGGCTTTCAGCCGCGCCAGCGACATCTCGCGCTCGGGAATCTCGCCCGCCTCGATGAGCAGGCGGCCGATCGACGTGTAGGGCTGGCCGTTGCGCCCGTCATAGGCGAGGCGGACCTCGCGCCCGTCGGGAAGTTCGACGCGCGCCGAGCCTTGCACCTGAACGAAATAGACTTCGACCGGATCGGCGAGCCAAAGCAGCGCCTCGCCGCCCTCGGCCTCGATCGCGGCGCGGTCGGGGTAGGGCCGCAGCGTCCCGTCGCCGAGGCGCCGCGCGCCGCTCGAAACGGAATCGAAACCGGCCGGCGCGGCGACGAGATCACGGGGGCGCGCCAGGATCGGGGCGGTGAATTCGGCCGTTCGCGTCAGCGAGCCCTTGAGGCGAGGCTCGTAATATCCGGTGAGCAGCCCCTTGCCATCCGCCTCGTCAGGGTCGACGCGAAAGGCGCGAAAGCGCGCCGCGAAAAAGCGACGGGCGTCGGCGGCGTCGCGGATTTCAGCGTCGACGGCCTCGCGCGCGATCGCGGCGAGACGCAACGACGGAGCGCGAGCGGGCCGCGTCGGCGCCGCGCCCTGGCGAAGCGCGCGCGCCGAGCGGGCGAAGGCGGCGAAGGCGGCCAGGGCGTCGTCGGATTCGAAACCGGCGAGATCGTCGAAACGGACGGGCTCGAGGCGCGGCGCCATGGCGTTTCCCCTGAGCAAAGCGCCTCGCGCCCTCGATTCCCCTCGCGCCTTGCGGCGCCCGCCTCACTGAACCGTTTGCGTCGCCGCGAGCAGCCAATTGGGATCGTGCGAACGTACGTCGCGGCTGAACGTCCAGACGTCGAGATGGTCGGCGACCTCGCTCGCCGATCCCTCGACCACCGCGCCGGACGCGTCGCGCGTCGCCGTAGCGAGCTTGGCGGCGAAACGCACGGAGACCGTGGCGACCGAGCCCGTCAGCCGCGCCTCGACGAAATCGGCCGCGTCGATCGAGACCAGCGTCGTCGTCATCGTCTGCCCGGCGGCGAGGCGCGCCCGGATCGCCGAATCGAAATTGGCGAGAACGTCGGGCGCGAGAAGCCTGCGCAGGGTCGGCAAGTCGGCTGCGGCGAAGGCCCCGATGACCATCTCGTAAGCCGCGCGCGCGCCGGAGAGGAAGCGATCGGGGGCGAAGCCGCGATCGGCGGCGGCGATCGCGTCGAACCCGGCCGCGACCTCCGAGCCCGGCTCGGCGAAACCTTTCCAACGCTCGACAGCGGCGGCGTCGTCATCCGGCCGCGCGGCCGCGCTGCCGGCGCGGCCGAGCGAGACCACATTGCCGCCGGCGGGCGGGTTCTGGAGTTCGCTCGAAGCGCGCGGCAGGGCCGGATCGACCGGCGGCCTCGGCGGGCCGCTGCGCACGCCCAGCACCGAGCGGAGCTTGAAAACCACGAAGATCGCGACGATGGCGAAGATGATCGTCGAAATGTCGAGATCCTGCATTGCCGGTTCCTCCGGTTGCGCTGGGCGGCCGCCGTCGCTCCCGTCGGTCGGCCGCCAACGCACCTAGTTAGGCTCCCGCGGCCGATTTGGCTAGAACCCCCGGGGCCCCTCGCAGTTGCGCCGACGCCGATTCGATGGTTTCAACAGGGCGGCGGGTCGATCGCCCGTTCGAGAAGAAGGACGCCTGCGTGAAATCGTTTCCGAGCATCGGCGTCGTGGGGGCGGGCGCCTGGGGCCTCGCGCTCGCCAACGCCGCCGCGAACGCGGGGCGAAGCGTCGCGGTATGGGACAGCGACGCGACGTCGATGCGGGAGCTGGCGCGGACGCGGCGCAGCGCCCGCCTGCCCGGCGTCGAACTGGCGGCCGCGGTCCGCGTCAGCGCCGATCTCAGCGGCCTCGAGCCGTCCGACGCCGTTCTGGCGGCCGTTCCCGCGCAGGCGACGCGCCAGGCGGCGAAGAGCATCGCCGCGGCGCTGTCGCGGCCGAGGCCGCTCGTCGCCTGCGCCAAAGGGATCGAGCGCGGCAGCGAGCGCTTCATGACCGAGGTCTTCAGCGAGGCCGCGCCGGGATGGCCGAGCGCGATCCTCTCAGGTCCGAGTTTCGCCATCGACGTCGCCGCCGGCCTGCCGACCGCGGTGACGCTGGCGAGCGCCGACGAGGAGCTGGCGCGCGCGCTTTGCGCGGCGCTGCGCGGGCCGAACCTCAGACTCTATCATTCGACCGACGTGCGCGGCGTCGAGATCGGCGGCGCGGCCAAGAACGTGCTGGCGATCGCCTGCGGCGTGACCGCGGGCCTCGGGCTGGGGGCGAGCGCCGTCGCGGCGCTGATCGCGCGCGGATTCGCCGAGCTGAGGCGCTTCGGCGAGGCGTTCGGCGCCCGGCCGAACACCTTGATGGGCCTTTCGGGCTTGGGCGATCTCGTCCTCACCTGTTCGTCGGCGCAATCGCGCAACTTCGCCTTCGGCCGCGCGCTCGGGCAGGGGCGGAGCGTCGCCGAGGCGGGCGCCGGCCAATTGGCCGAGGGCGCGTTCACCGCCTCGGCGCTGATGCGGATGGCGCGCTCGCGCGGCGTCGACATGCCGATCTCGGCGACCGTCGAGGCGCTGCTGGAGGGGACGATCGACGCGCGCGCCGCGGTGAGCGGCCTGCTCGCGCGCCCGCCGAAGGGCGAGGAATAGGCGGGGAGGCGAATTCGGCGCCGGCGACGCGGCGCGCCGATTTCCGCCGCGCTTCGCCGTTTTTTCAACGACCTGCGGGGCGGAAAATTTCCTCCTCGCTTTCCCCCGCCGCCGGCTGCGGTGCCAGGAGTTCGCGCCGCGCCGCGCTCCGGGTTACGGGCGACGGCGCATCGCAGCCGATTGACATAAGATACGTAACGTGTCTAAACGCAACCCGCAGCGGGTTGAGCGACGTGGCCAGGGAAGCAAAGAGCCGTAGACGCGGCAAGGTCTTGGAGGCGGCGATCTTCGAGGCTGTGCTGAAAGAACTTGTTGCGGCAGGGTACGTCAAATTCTCGATCGAGAAGGTGGCGGCCGGGGCGGGCACGAGCAAGCCGGTGATCTACCGGCGCTGGCCCACGCGCGCGCGGCTTGTGCGCGCCGCTTTGAGCGCCGACCAACCTGTTCTTTCCTTCGAGGCGCCGAACACCGGATCCGTCCGGGGCGATGTCCTCGCCATTCTGCGCCGCTTCTCAGAAATGGCGGCTGAGTTAAGTCCAGAAGTGGTTTTTGGCCTGGTTTCAGAGCTTCTCCACGAGGGCGATTCGTCGCTCTTTGCGGAAGTGCACGAACGCAGCGTCAAAATCATCATGGAAATTCTGACCCGCGGGGTCGGGCGTGGCGAAATCGCCGCTGAGAAGCTTACGCCTCGCTTGGCGGCGCTGCCGATCGACCTCGTGCGCCATCAGCTCGTGCTGCTGCAGCAACCGCTGTCGGCGCAGGACGTCGAAGAGATCGTCGATCGGATTTTTCTCCCTCTAGTCCGAGCCGATTCAGCGGGAGGCATCGAATTGAACGCAAGGCGTCGACGCGCCGGGCGCCCGCCGCGCACGACGCTCGTGCGGTCAGATCGTGATGAGAATGGAGACCTCGAACATGAAACCTGACGAGTCCAGCCGCACAGCCCTGATTCCCGCCCGACAGCGAGCGGCTCATCAGCTGCTCGATCATGGCGCGATTCTCGATGATCCATTCGCCATGAGGATTCTGGGCGAAGACGAAAAGGACGTGCTGCAATTCGCCAACCAACACCCCTTGGCCAGCATCGGACGTCTGCTCTCCGCCGCACGAAGCCGGATCGCGGAAGAGGCTTTGTCAGACGCCGTCGAAAGAGGCATGCGGCAGATCGTCATCCTCGGCGCCGGCCTCGACACCTTCGCTCTTCGCAATCCTCACGCCGCACGACAAATCCGTATCTATGAGGTGGACCACCCCGCGACGCAGGATTGGAAACGCCAGCGCTTGGCTGACGCTCAACTCGCGCTTCCGCCGTGGCTTGTTTTCGCGCCAGTCGATTTCGAGCGGGACGATTTGGGGGAGAGGCTCGTCGGCGCCGGTTTTCAGCCGAACTCGCCCGCATTTTTCACTTGGCTCGGCGTCGTGCCCTATCTGACCCAGGACGCTATCGACGGCGCTCTGGATTACATAGCGGCAATCCCGAACTCGGAGGTCGTGTTCGACTACATGGAACCATCCGAGGCATTCTCGGAAGAGATGAGGGAGCTCGTGACGGAGCGGACCGAACAGCAGGAGAAAACCGACGAACGTTGGGCCAGCCGTTTCAAGCCGGCCGGCATTGCCGCGATCCTTCGCGCGCACGGATTTTGTGACATCGAGGACATCAATTTCCAGCAGATCGCGTCTAGGTTCGGCGGCGCCATTCAAGCGCTCGCGCCGGGACAGGCTGGCGTTCATGTCGTCCACGCGAGGCGCTAGCCAGCCGCGAAGGGGCGCTGTGGCTCTTACGGAACAAGATCAGCAAATAAGACACTAGCCCCGCCCTTTACCCATCGCGCCCGATCGCTTAGGCGTTGGTCTTTCCAGAGAAAGGGAACCGCATGCTGTTCGTCGCCACCTGCATCGACAAGGCGGGAAGCGCGGCTGCGCGGCAGGAGAATCGCCCCGCGCACCTCGCCTATCTCGCCTCGCTCGGCGCCAAAGTGAGGGCGGCGGGCGCGCTGCTCGCGGCCGATCAGCGCGCCGCGGTCGGCTCGCTGCTGATCTTCGAGGCCGCCGACGAAGCCGAGGTTTCAATTCTGCTCGCCGGCGATCCCTACGCCAAGGCGGGGTTGTTCGCCAGCGTCGACGTCAAGCCGTGGCGCCAGGCGGTCGGCGTCCCGCTCGCGGGATGACCGCCATGGCCCATTGGCTGTTCAAGAGCGAACCCTCGGCGTGGTCCTTCGCAGCGCAAGTCGCCGCGGGCGAAAAGGGAACGGGGTGGAGCGGCGTGCGCAATCATGCCGCCAAGCTGAACATGATGGCGATGAAGGTCGGCGAGCGCGGGTTTTTCTATCACTCCAACGAGGGCCGGCAGATCGTCGGGATCGTCGAGGTGATCGCGCCCTACCATCCCGATCCGACCGACGACAGCGGCAAGTTCGGCATGGTCGACGTCAAGGCGGTGAAGCCTTTGCCCACGCCTGTGACGCTGGAGGCGGTCAAGGCCGAGAAGCGCCTCGCCAAGATGGCCCTCGTCGCCAACTCGCGCCTCTCGGTGCAGCCCGTGACCGACGACGAATGGTGGATCGTCTGCGCGATGGGCGGGCTGTGAGGCGGCCTGCGGTCGATCGGCGGGGCAATCGCGCCTCGCCCCTGGGCTGCCGTCACACGATGCCTAGGAATAGCGCGAGCGCGCGGGTGACCCGCGCCAGCAAGGCGTCGTCCGCCATCCCGATCGCGACGCCGATTTTGGCGATCGGAACGACGGTGATCTTATCGATCGCGATCTGCGAAATCTCGCGCAAGCCGTTCTGTGGCGACGGCGCGGCCTCGAGCCGGAATTGATCGGCGTCGTCGCGAAGGGTCGTCGTCAGCGGGCAGATCACGACCGAGGGAAGCTCGGCGAAGAGATCGCTCTGCACGATCAGGGCAGGGCGCGGCTTGCCGTGATCGCCCGCCGCAGCGACCGTCACGAATTGGCCGCGCCGCATTACGGCTCCGGCCATTCGTAGACGCTGGCGACGAAGCGCATGATCTCGTCGCCGGCGGGATCGCCGGCGGCGACGGCGCGCGCCTGTCGGCGACAGGTCTCGACGAAATCAGGAGAGCGCGTGTCGGGCGCCCAGATTTGCACGGGGCGCAGACCCGACGCGCGCATCCGCTGGCGATAGCTCGCCATGCGCTTGGCTGGCGGAGCGGGTTTTCGGGTCGAGCGCGGCATTCGAGCCTCCATTGCGTAACATGTTACACAAAGGGGCCACGAATGTCACGATGATCCCCGTCAGACTTTCGCTCCGGCGTTCAGCGGCGAAGGAGTCGCTTCACGAATGCGCGCCTGCTTTGGCGCCAAAGGTCCGGCTCTCGCCCGTGCGCCGTTCCGCCAGCCGACGGCTGAGACCGGCGCGCCTCGGTCACCCTTTGTTAACCAACTCGGGTCCAGGCTTATGCGCGCCTAGGACTCGGGGATTCGATCATGTCCGTTTCCGCCATCGCCTCGGTCGCGGGACAGGCGGTCTCGCCGTACGTTCCGGTCGCGCCGGTCGCCAAGGTCAAGGCGGTCAAGCGCGGCTTGGTCGCGAAGGGCGCCGAGAAGGACGAGATCAGCGCGCCGAAAGCGGTCGTCCCGCGGATCGGCCGTTCGCGTTCGCCGGCTTCGCGCAGTTCGGACGCCGTCGTGGCGGCGTTGGCCAAATTGCCGTTCGGCGGCTGAAGGCGCCGGCCCGCGCGGCCCGGAAGCGTCGCCGCCGTCGCCCCAAAATCGTCAACCCTCACGCCGGCATATCGAGGCGCTCGTCGAGCGCGGCGAGCGGCAACGTCACGTCGATCGCCGGCAGGGCGACGACCGCGTCCTTGCCGACCAGGTCTTCGTCGCGCCACGCGCCTTCGTCGGCGCGCGAATAGAGCTTGGCCGCGACGGCGTCGGGATCGACGAGCAGAATATGGCGCAGGCTCGGATGGCGGCGACATTCTTCGAGCTTGGTGAAGCGGTCGATCTTGCGCGTCGAGGGCGAAAGGGCCTCGACGACGACGGTCGGACGGCGCGCCTCGCAGGAGCCGGCCTTGGGCGGCGCGCAGTCGACGGCGACGTCCGGACGCCGAGCCGATCGGGCCGAGGTGCGTATGGCCGTGTCGGCGCTCACGACGCGGCAGGGCTTGCCGCGCAGGCGCGCTCCCAATTCGCCGCCGTCCTTAATCCCTGCATCATACCACACCCGCCCGCGCCGCCGAACCGAGGCGGCACGCGGGCCTTGAGAAGATACGACCAAAGGATCACCGGCGCCGGCTTGTCGCGCTCGCCTCCGATGGGGCATATTGGCCGCCGAAAAAAGCGCCGCCCGCGAGCGCGCGAGGGAGAAACCGATGTCCGAGAAGGTCTACGAAGTGCCCGCCCGATGGGCCGAGCGCGCATGGATCAACCAAGCCCGGTACGACGAGATGTACGCGCGCTCGATCACCGACCCGCAAGGGTTCTGGGGCGAGCACGGCAAGCGCATCGACTGGTTCAAGCCCTACACCAGGGTCAAGGACACCTCCTACGACACCCATCACGTCTCGATCAAATGGTTCGAGGACGGCGTCGTCAACGCCGCCTACAATTGCATCGATCGGCATCTCGCCAAGCGCGCCAACCAGACCGCGATCATCTGGGAAGGCGACGATCCCGGCCAGACCCAGCGCATCACCTATGCCGAGCTGTTCGATCGGGTGTGCCATTTCGCCAACGTGCTCAAATGGCACGGCGTCAAGAAAGGCGATCGCGTCACCATCTATCTGCCGATGATCCCGGAGGCGGCCTATGCGATGCTGGCCTGCGCGCGCATCGGCGCGATCCACTCGGTCGTTTTCGGCGGCTTCTCGCCCGACGCGCTGGCGGGCCGGATCGAAGACGCCAAATCGGAAGTCGTGATCACGGCGGACGAAGGCCTGCGCGGCGGGCGCAAGGTGCCGCTCAAGGCCAACGTCGACGCCGCGCTGGAAAAGGTCGGCGGCGTCAAGCACGTCATCGTCGTGCCGCACACCGGCGCACCCGTCGGCTGGAGTCCGGACCGCGACGTCTGGCTCAACGAGGCGATGGAGTTGGTCTCCGCGCATTGTCCGCCCGAACAAGTGGGCGCCGAGGATCCGCTGTTCATTCTCTACACCTCGGGCTCGACCGGCACGCCCAAGGGCGTCGTCCACACCACCGGCGGCTATCTCGTCTACGCCGCGATGACGCATCAATACGTATTCGATTATCACGAGGGCGACGTCTACTGGTGCACCGCGGACGTCGGCTGGGTGACCGGCCACAGCTATCTCGTCTACGGCCCGCTCGCCAACGGCGCGACGACGCTGATGTTCGAAGGCGTGCCGAACTACCCCACGGTCAGTCGGTTCTGGGAAGTCATCGACAAGCACGAGGTCAATATCTTCTACACCGCCCCGACCGCCATTCGCTCGCTGATGGGGGCGGGCGAAGCGCCGGTCAAGAAGACCAGCCGCGCGTCGCTGCGCCTGCTCGGCTCGGTCGGCGAGCCGATCAATCCGGAAGCCTGGGAATGGTATCATCGCGTGGTCGGCGACGGCCGCTGCCCGATCGTCGACACTTGGTGGCAGACGGAAACCGGCGGCATTCTGATCACGCCGCTGCCCGGCGCCACGCCGTTGAAGCCGGGCTCGGCGACGCGGCCGTTCTTCGGCATCCTGCCGGAAATCGTCGACGCGACCGGCGAGGTGCGCGAAGGGGAGTGCCAGGGCAATCTCGTCATCGCCGACTCCTGGCCCGGTCAGGCGCGCACCGTCTATGGCGATCACGGGCGGTTCGTGAAGACCTACTTCACCGCCTATCCCGGCAAATATTTCACCGGCGACGGTTGTCGGCGCGACGCCGACGGCTTTTTTTGGATCACCGGGCGCGTCGACGACGTCATCAACGTCGCCGGCCATCGCATGGGCACCGCCGAAGTCGAGAGCGCGCTGGTCGCGCACGCAAAGGTCTCGGAGGCGGCGGTCGTCGGCTATCCCCACGACATCAAGGGCCAGGGCATTTACGCCTATGTGACGCTGATGTCGGGCGCCGAGCCGAGCGAGGAGCTGCGCAAGGAGTTGACGAGCTGGGTGCGCAAGGAAATCGGCCCGTTCGCCTCGCCCGACCTCATCCAGTTCTCGCCGGGCCTGCCCAAGACCCGCTCAGGCAAGATCATGCGGCGAATCCTGCGCAAGATCGCCGAAAACGAGTACGGCTCGCTCGGCGACACCTCGACGCTCGCCGACCCCGCCGTGGTCAAGGAACTGATCGACAACCGGCAAAACCGCCCCAAGGCGTAGCGGCCCGCTCACTGGTAGGGAGCCAGCTCCTGCATCTTCTCGATCCTGGCGGCCAAAATGACCGCCTGGGTGCGGCTGTCGACGTCGAGTTTTTGCAGAATCGCGGAGACGTGGGCCTTCACCGTGGCCTCGGAGACGCCGAGTTCGTAGGCGATCTGTTTGTTGAGCAGGCCTTGCGACAGCATCATCATGACGCGCACCTGCTGCGGCGTCAGCGACGAGAGGCGGCGCGCCAGGGCGCTCGCTTCGCGGTTGGGCTGCTGGGCGAGGTCGAGATCGGGCGGCGTCCATTGCCCGCCCTCGATGACCTTGCGGATCGCCGCGCGCATCGTCTCGACGTCTAGGGACTTGGGGATATAGGCGGCCGCCCCGAAATCGATGCAATGGCGCATGACGGCGCGGTCTTCGTTGGCGGAGACGACGATGACGGGAACGCCCGGCCGCTCCGAGCGCAGGAACAACAGGCCGGAAAATCCGTGCACACCCGGCATCGTCAGGTCGAGCAGCACCAAATCCATGTCCGGCGTCTCTTCGAGCGCCGCCGCAAGGCTTTCGAAATCGGCCGCCTCATGAATCCTGGCGCCGGGAATGGCGCCGCTCACCGCCCGACGCAACGCGCCGAGGACGAGCGGATGATCGTCGACGATCAGCACCCGCACCGTGTCGTTCAACCCGGCCCCCTTTACGCCCCCTCTTGTCCCGTTCCCGCCCGCCGACCATCGCGCAAATCGAGGACATTGTCACGCGCGCGGCGCTCGACGCGGGCCTTTGGGCCTATGGACAACCATGAAGAACGATGCGAAATAGCCCGCCCGAAACGAGGCGCGCTCGATCGAGCGCCCAGGATTTTCTCGTTCAGTCGACCGCGCGGCGGCCATGGCGGCGCTTCGCCGACGGCACGCGTTTTGCTTTAACCGTCCGACCGGGCGGCGAGAACGATGGGGGAGCATTTGTCGGGCGCGGCTGTCGAGAATCCAAACCGCCGGGACTTCCTGTTCGTCGCCACCGGCGCCGTCGGCGTCGTCGGGGTCGGCGCCGTGGCCTGGCCGCTGATCGATCAGATGAACCCCGACGCCTCGACCCTCGCGCTCGCCTCGATCGAGGTCGATATCGGCGCGATCGCCGAAGGCCAGATCGTCACGGTCAAGTGGCGCGGCGGGCCGGTCTTCATCCGCCATCGCACCAAGAAGGAAATCGACGACGCGGTGAATACGCCGCTGAGCGACCTCAAGGATCCGCAGACCGATCAGGCGCGGGTGAAAAAGCCGGAATGGCTGATCGTCGTCGGCGTTTGCACGCATTTGGGGTGCGTGCCGCTGGGCCACGAAGGCCCCTACGACGGCTGGAAGTGCCCGTGCCACGGTTCAGTCTACGACACCTCCGGGCGCATTCGCCAGGGGCCGGCGCCGCTCAATCTCGCCGTGCCCGAATACGCCTTTCTGAGCGACGCGAAGGTGAAGATCGGCTGATCCCATCCGCCTCGCCTTCGCCTTCGCGCCAAGCCCACCTTGTTAGAGAACGGAAGCCATGAGCGGCAACTCGAGCTACGTCCCCAAGAGCGCCTTCGGGCGGTGGTTTGAAGCGCGCTTGCCGATCATGGGGCTGGTGCATTCTTCGTTCGTGGCGTATCCGGTGCCGCGCAACCTCAACTATCTCTGGACCTTCGGCGCGATCCTGGCGTTCATGCTGGTCGCGCAGATCGTCACCGGCGTCGTCCTGGCGATGCACTATGTTCCGAGCGCGACGCTGGCGTTCGCTTCGGTCGAGCGGATCATGCGCGACGTCAACTACGGTTGGCTGATCCGTTATCTGCACACCAACGGCGCCTCGCTGTTGTTCTTCGCCGTCTACGTCCACATCTTCCGCGGCCTCTATTACGGCTCCTACAAGGCGCCGCGCGAGGTGCTGTGGATTCTCGGCGTGATCATCTATCTCTTGATGATGGCGACGGCGTTCATGGGCTACGTGCTGCCGTGGGGCTCGATGAGCTTCGCGGGGGCGACGGTGATCACCAATCTGTTCACCGCCATTCCGCTGGTCGGCGGCGGCGTCGCCCATTGGCTATGGGGCGGCTACGCGGTCGGCGATCCCACGCTGAACCGCTTCTTTTCGCTCCATTTTCTCCTGCCGTTCATGATCGTCGGCGTCGTCCTGCTGCACATTTGGGCGCTGCACGTCGCCGGGCAGAACAATCCGGACGGCGTCGAGATCAAGAACGTCGAGCGCGACGCCATGGCGTTCACCCCCTACGCGACGATCAAGGACCTGTTCGCCCTGTCGGTGTTCCTGATTCTCTACGCGTGGTTGGTGTTCTACATTCCCAATTATCTGCTCGACGCGGACAATTCGACGGTCGCCAATCCGCTGTCGACGCCCGCGCACATCGTGCCGGAATGGTATCTGCTGCCGTTCTACGCGATCCTGCGCGCGATCCCCGACAAGCTCGCCGGGGTCGTCGCCTTGTTCGCCGCGATCGTGCTGCTGGCCTTCGTCCCCTGGCTCGACACGTCGCCGGTCAAGTCGGCCAAGTATCGGCCGCTGTTCCGCATTTTCTTCTGGGCGTTCGTGGCCTGCTGCGTCGGCCTGGGCTGGCTCGGCTCGCAGGAAGTCACCGACGCGACGACCTGGGCGGCGCGGGCTTTCGCCGTGGGCTATTTCGCCTTTCTCATCGTCGTTCTGCCGCTGCTGGGCCTGATCGAAAAAACCAGGCCGATGCCCGCCTCGATCGCCGACGCGGTGTTGGCCAAGAAGGGCGGTTCGAGCGCGCCGTCGGCCGTGAACTGATGGGCGGCCGCCGCCAGGGAAATCCGACCATGATCCGTTTGAAGAGCTCCCTTTTCCTCCCGGCCGCGCTGGCGCTGCTGGTCGTGACCGCCGCGGGCGCTCTCGCCGAGGACGAGGCCGCGCAACCGAACCCGCCTCGTCAGAGCTGGAGCTTCTCGGGGCTGTTCGGCGGCTTCGATCGGGCGCAGTTGCGGCGCGGGTTCCAGGTCTACAAGGAGGTGTGCAGCGCCTGCCACCGGCTGAGCATTCCGTTCCGCACGCTCGGCGATCCCGGCGGGCCGGGTTTCAGCGAGGCCGAGATCAAGGCGCTGGCGGCGAGCTACCAAGTCGTCAACGACGAGCCGAACGACAAGGGCGAAGTCTTCAAGCGGGCTGGCCTGCCCTCCGATTTTATTCCCCCGCCCGAGTCATTCCCCAACGACCAGGCCGCCGCGGCGGCGTTCGGCAAGGCGCCGCCCGACATGGCGCTGCTCGCCAAGTCGCTCAAATACGAGCGCGGCTTTCCCTGGTTCATTTTCGACGCGTTGCCGTTCGACCAATTTCAGGAAATGGGCGCCGACATCATCTATGCGATCCTGCACGGCTACACGAAAGCCGACGATCCGCAGTGGAACCTCTATTACCCCGGCCACCGGATCGCGATGCCGCAACCGATCGCCGACGGAGCGGTCACGTATCCCGACGGCGCGGCGCCGACCCTCGACAATTACGCCAAGGACGTGGCCTCCTTCCTGAGCTGGGCGGCGGAGCCGACCCTCGCCGAGCGCAAGAGCGTGGGTTGGCGGGTGATGATCTTCCTGTTCGTGTTCGCGGCGCTGCTCTATTTCACCAAGAGGGCGATCTGGAGCAAGCTGCATTGAGGCGGCGGACGAAGCGAGGGCGCGGGTTACTCCCCTCGGCCCCGGCTTGAGGAGCCTGTCCGGCGCGGGGGCGGGTCATCGCCAAGGCGATCGTCGGCGTCATCGGCGGCTCGGGAGTCACTCGTCTCGATGGGCTCAGCGAGATGCGGGAAGAGCGCGTCGCCACGCCCTGGGGCGAGGAACGCGGGGCGGTCGACGTCGCCTCGGTCCCGCAAGCGGCCAAGGACAACGCGCATCGCGCCGCTCGCCCATCTCGAAATCGCGCGGACGCGCGCATGGGGCGAAGCGCGCGCTTCAGCGCAGCGTCGGCGGCTTCCCGCCTTCCAGGCCCGCCTCCACGGCGGCGATCGCGTCGCGCAGGCGGCGCAACGACTGCAGGAATTGCGGGCGCGCGGGGCCGAGGACGTCGAAGACCTTCGCCGCGTTGCTGGCGAGCTGCTGGTAGATCGTCTCCAGCGCCCCGCGCCCGGCCGCGGTCAACTCGAGGCGCACCTGCCGGCGGTTCCCGGCGTCGCGCTGCTGGACGAGGAAGCCCTTCGCCAGCAGGGCGCCGACGCGCTGGCTGACCAGCGATTTGCTCATGTCGAGCAGTTCGCCGACCTCCGCCTGGGTCGGCCGCTCCATCTCGTTGACCGCCATCGCCAAGACGAACTCGGCGTAGCTGAGGCCGACCGCGTCGAGCACGCGCCGGCGCGCCAGCCGATCGAGCCGGGCGACGATCTCGTGCAGCAGGAAGACCTCGGTCTCGGTGAACCAGGATTTTTTCGTCACGGGAGTGGGCGTCGATCCCTCAGAAGAGTTCGGTCAAGATTCGCTTCGCGCCGGCGCGCTCGAGAATCGCGCGGCAATCGGCCACCATAGCGGCCGAGCCGCAAACATAGAAATCGGTCGTCGCCGCTTCGAAGGCGAGGCCGGCGAGCGCCTGCGTCACGCGTCCGTGAAAGACGCCGTCGGCCGCGGCGTCGCGGCTGGCGCAGACGATCGTGCGCGGCGGGAGCGGGGCGAGCGCGCGCGTGATGTCCTGCGCCGTCGTTCGGCAGCCGAAGCACAATTCGGCGGCGCCGAGTTCGTCGGCCCCGGCCATTTCATCGAACATCGGCAGGAACGGGGCGAGGCCGGTTCCCGTCGCGACGAACACTTTGCGATGCGCGTTGCGCTCGAGACGATAGCCGCCGAACGGCCCTTCGATCTCGGTCGCCGCGCCGGGCTCGACCGTGTCGGCGTAAAGCGAGCCGTCGCCATGCGTGCGGTTGCTGATCAGCAGCGTGAGGCGCTTATCGACGGCCGCGGCGATCGAGTAGTCGCGCCATTCGAACGGCGCGACGCAGAGCTTGACATACTGGCCGGGCGCAAAGCGGATCGGCTCGTCGAGATCGAACTCGAGCCGCCAGATCGTCGGCGTCAGCGCGGTCTTGGCGACCAGCGTCGCGCGCTTCTTTTCCGGCGAGCGCGCAAGCGCCGGCTTCGGCGCCGCCTTGTTGGCCCGTTGCGCCGCCGCCATGATGCGCATGAAGCCGAAAGCGCCCAAAACCTTGCTCGCGGCGATAAAGCCGCCCATCGTAGCGCCGGGAATGCCGGGCGAGGCCACGTCCGAGCCGCTGAGATAGAGGCCGGCAACCCGCGTTTGCGTGGGAAGCGGCCCCAAACGGTAGCGCGCCGGAGTTCCGGGAAGGCCGTAGAACGCGCCCCCCGGATGCGAGGTAAAATCCTCCATCGTCAGCGGCGTCGACAATTCGCTATAGCGGGTCAGCGCCTTGAGGCCGGGCACGGCGCTGTCGGCGAGGTTCAGCAGACCTTCGGCGATGCGGTTCTTGAGTTCCAGGTAGTCGCGCCCGCGTTGTCCGGTGGTCGAGCCTTTCCAGGCGGCAAACGCCTCGGGGCGCATAAATGTGATGACTTCGGCGGTGTGAAATCGGTCGTCTCCTGACTTGGCGGAAGGAAACGAGAGATAGGCATGTCGTGGCTTGCCCGCCAGCACCGCCGCCATCCCCCCGTCGAGGTCGTCGTGTTCGAACGTCGTGTTGATCCAATAATTCTCGCCCTTGACGCCGAGCGTCGAGACGGGCTCAGCAAGCCTAACATAGAGCGTGACCGTCGAATGGCCGCCCTCCAGCGCGTCGACATGGGCGCGCGCCTTGGCGGTCCGCCGGCCGATCTCGCCGTCGGTCGGCAGCAGTTTGCGATAGGTGAGGCGCGCGCCGACGTCGGAAATGACGATCGGGGCGCGAAAGACGACTTCGATCGGCTCGGCGCCGCGCCGGTCGAGGGCTCTTACGCCAACGGCGCGTCCGCCCTCGGTGAGAATCTCTTTGACCTCGTGGCTGACCTTGATCGCGCCGCCGCTCGCTTCGATCCCCGGTTCATACGTACGCGCGATGCGCCCGGCGCCGCCTTGAGGAAACCAAGCGCCATTGAGATAGCCGTTGACCACCAGGGCATGCAGCGCGAACGCGCCTTGGCTCGGCGGCAGTCCGCAGTCGCCCCATTGCGAGGCGAGCAAGGCTCTGAGCTCCGGCGAGCGGAAATGGCGGCGCAGGTAATCCCCGGTCGTCTCGGTCGCCTTCGCCGCGCCGCGCCGGCGCCATTGCGCGAAAAAGAACGCCAATGGCTGCGGCAGAAACTGCTGTTGGATGCCGAGGACATGCCACGACGCAACGGAGCGCAGGTCGCGAAAGTAGGTCCGGATCGCGGGCGCCTCGTCGGGATAACGCGCGATCAGGCGCTGCAGATAACGCTCGGGGTCGGACGGCACGGCGAATTTGAGACCGGGATAGTGGAATCGCTCGAATTCGTCGGTCATCTTGTTCCATGCGAGCGCGCCGCCCGAGAGAAAGTCGATGACGGTGCGGATGATCGAGCCTTTTTCCATTCCGCCGACGTAATGCAGGCCGACGTCCCAACTCGCGCCGTCGCGGCGGAACGTGTGGGTTTGGCCGCCGCGTTCCCAGTGCTTCTCCAGCACCAGGACCTTCATCCCGGCGACCCTGGCGAGAAGGCCGGCGGCGGACAGGCCGCCGATTCCCGATCCGATGACGATCGCATCCCAAGCCTGATCCATATCGTCTCTCCGAATAGGTTTAAGATATGGACGGTTTAGTCTGTAAACTATCGCCTGTCAAGCGCCGCGCGATCCGACGCGCGGGTCGGCGCATACGACGCCTTGGAAACGAGCGCCTGGGCCTTGCAACACGGCGACTATGTCTATATAGTTTATGGACAGAGGGAGCTTGTAATGACCATCGATTGGGCGCATTTCACGCCATTTTCCGCCCTTGCCGGCGGCGCGCTGATCGGGTTGGCGGCGGCGCTGCTGATCCTCGGCGCGGGCCGCATCTTGGGCGCGGCCGGCATTGTCGGCGGCGCGCTCGAAATCCGCGATTCCGAGGCGTCGTGGCGTTGGTCGCTGATCGTCGGCCTCATTTTTTCGCCGGCGATCGCGCGCGCCTTGTGGGGCGCGGCGGCGCCGGTCTTCGCGACCCATTGGCCGGCGCTGATCGTCTCCGGCCTGCTGGTCGGCTTCGGCGCGCGCCTCGGCTCGGGCTGCACCAGCGGTCACGGCGTCTGCGGCCTCGCGCGGCTTTCGCCGCGCTCGCTGGTCGCGACGGGCGTCTTCATGGCGACGGCGTTCGTGACCGTCTTCGTCGCCCGCCACGTCGTCGGCTGAGAGGGAGACGGGTCATGAAGCGCAATGTTCTCGCCCTTGCCGTCGGCCTGATCTTCGGCCTCGGCCTCTGCCTATCCGGCATGGTTCGACCGGCCAAGGTGATCGGCTTCCTCGACCTCGCCGGGAGCTGGGACCCTTCGCTCGCCTTCGTCATGGGCGGCGCGATCGTCGTCGCCTTGCCCGCCTTCCTCATCGCGCGCTGGCGCCGCGCCGCCTGGATCGGCGGCGCGATCGATCTGCCGACGGCGCACGCGATCGACGCGCCGCTCGTCGTCGGCTCGGCGATCTTCGGAATCGGCTGGGGTCTGGCCGGCGTCTGCCCGGCCCCCGGAGTCGTGGACCTCGGTTTCCTGAGCCCCGGCGCGGCGATCTTCGTCGTTTCGATGGCGGCGGGCATGCTGATCTTCCGCGCCGCCGCCGTTTGGCGCTTGCCCGCTCTGAGGCTTCTGGCGCAAGATGCGTGAGCCTTCCCGGGGGCTCGCGTGCTCAAGCTGTCGTTCGAAAAAATCCTGTTCGCCAGCCGATGGCTGTTGACGCCGTTCTATGTCGCGCTGGTTTTCGCGCTGCTGGCGCTGCTCGCCAAGGTCGGCGTGCGCGTCTACGACTTGGCGACCGGGTTCGCCGGCCTGGGCGAGGAAGACGTTCTGCTTGCCGCGCTGGGGATCGTCGACCTGACGCTTTCGGCGTCGCTGATCGTCATCGTCATCCTGTCCGGCTACGCCAACTTCGTTTCGCGCGTCGACGTCGAAGCGCACGCCGACTGGCCGCGCTGGATCGCCGAGGTCGATTTCAGCGAGCTGAAACTGAAGCTGATGGCCTCGGTCGTCGCCATTTCCGCCGTCAAGCTGCTCGAGGTCTTCACGGACGTCGAGCATCAATCGGACCGCGAGCTCGGCTGGCAGACCGGCGTGCTGGCGACGTTCGTGGTCTCCGCGCTCCTGCTCGCGCTCGCCGACCGGCTCGGCCGTCGCCGGGGCGGCGACCGCTGAAGGCTTAAGCGCTACTTCTCCAGCAGCACTTGCCGGCATTCCGGCGGCAGTTGCGCCAGCGTGATCGGCGGCTTGGGCTTGGCGTTGGGATCGACGCGCGGATGCAGCGCCTCGTCGGTGAACCACCACGCCAGCGACTTGTCGCAGCCGTCGCCGGGGGGAACCGGGTCCTGCGGCTGGCAGGCCGTTTCGCCGGCCGGGCAGGCGATGCGGATATGGAAGTGGTAATTGTGCCCCCAATAGGGGCGCACCTTGTTCATCCACGGCTCGCCGGCGGCGGTCTCGCACAACGCCTTCTTGATCGCGGCGTTGACGAAGATTCGCTCGACCTCCGGCTCCTCCGCCGCGGCCTTGATGACGCCCGCCTGCCGCGCGCTCCAATGCGCGGGATCGACCGAGAGTCCGTCCGCGCCGACCATGTCGAGCGCCGACATCTCTTCGCGTTCGCTGCGGCTCAGCGTTCGATCCGGCATCGGCGTCAGCCACACGTCGGCGTCCAGGCCGACCTGATGCGAAGCGTGGCCGGCAGCATCGGCCCGCCGCGCGGCTGCGAAATGTCGCCGACCAGAATGCCCGGCCAGACGCCTTCGCGCGCCGCCTTGCGCGAAAAGCGTTCGAGGAAGGCGATCATCGCCGGGTGGCCCCAGTTGCGATTGCGCGACAGGCGCATCACCTGCCAGGTCTCGCCGTCGATCGGCAGCGCCTTGGCGCCGGCGAGACAACCGCGCGCGTAAAAGCCGATCGATCGCGTCAGGACCTCGGTCGGCGTCATCGCGCGGCCGAACAGCTCCTTGGCCGGCAGCTTCGGATCGGCGGGATCGGCGAGCGGCGGCAAGGGCGCGGGATCGAGGGCGCCCTTGTCCTGCGCGAGGGCGCGAACCGCCGCGCCGGTCAGCGCGGCCGCGAGGCACGCCGAAACGAGAAAGGCCGTTCGCATCGTTCGCTCCCGCGACGCCTTCGATGGTCGCTGCGGACATGTCGGCTCGGCGCGACGGCGCCGTCAATCCCCTTCGCGCGCCTGGGGGCGCGCGAGAAAGTTCGTCGCGGGGCGGGGCGGGGGCGCTCGGCCTCGAAGCGTCGGCGCGGATCGGCGTTCCCGTCGTCGGTCGTTTCGCCTATGACGCCGGAGGGAGGGAGGAATGCGAAAATTGCGCGGTCACGACAAAATCACAACGGTTTTGCGACTGTGACCGAGGAAAACGGGCGCTCGCGCGCGAGCACAAAAATGTCATTGCCGCCAAAAAGTTAACGGATAAGCGAGTGATCAGCTCGAGTTCCCTTCTGCGAATATGGCGGAATTGTTCCACATGTTTGACGCTGCGTCATCGTTGGCGGGCGGGTCGCGGGAACGTTTTCGGAATCGAACTTTGCCGGGTTATCAACCGGTTGTGGCGAGCCGCGGTCGCCTTATCGTCGCGGCTGGCCGCGCGCGGCGAGGGGCGTGTCGGTTTGTCGCCGCGAAGTGAGTTGATCTGTCCGCGCCGCCGTGCGATATTAGCCAGACAAGCATAGATCGATGCGGTGCGAGAGGTCGTGGGCATTGCGATGTATTTACCGTGTTTCCTGTGAGAATAATGCCATGAGATGGTAACTTGCGTAAATTATATACTTGATTTCTAGGACTGGAGCGTGCTAGGTTACGCTCATGGTCAGATAGTATTCTTGTGGTTTCGGTGAGCTTCAGGACAAGATAGAATTCATCGCCACAGGGCGGGCTGTGGGAGGAGAGGCGATGTCACTTCAACGACCTGCGGGGTACGCGGGGGATTTGTCAATTGCGGACGCCTACGCCGTTCTCGGCGAAGAAGAAAAATCCGTCCTCGTCGACGTGCGCACCCAGCCGGAATGGGCCTATGTCGGCGTTCCCGACCTCGCTGCGCTGGGCAAGACGCCTATTTTTCAGGAGTGGCAGGTCTATCCGTCGATGCAAATCGCCGGCGATTTCACGCCTCGCCTCGAAGCCGCGCTGAGCGCGCGCGGCGCCGATCGGTCGACGCCGGTGCTTTTTCTCTGTCGATCCGGCGTGCGCTCGCGCGCGGCGGCGATGGCGCTCGCGAGCGCCGGATGGGCGCGTTGCTACAATATCGCCGAAGGCTTCGAAGGGGGGCTGGACGAAACGCGCAAGCGGGGCGCGCTCGGCGGCTGGCGGGCGGGCGGCCTGCCGTGGACCCAGTCGTGATCGGGTCCTCGGGCGACCGCTTTTCGCCCCTTGCTTCGTCGACGTCTCCCTCCTTCCGTCAAGAGAATCCGATGAACCCAAGCGCCAATTTGGCTGCGGCTTCGGCCGACTCGCACGGCGTTTCCGCCATGCGCGACCTCGAGGAGTGCTGGCGGCGCTGCTGCAAGCGCCTGCGGGCGGAACTGGGCGAAGACGTCTTCAGCAGTTGGTTCGGCCGACTGGCGATCGATTCGCTCGACAACGGGCGCGCGCAGTTCTTCGTGCCGACGCGCTTCTTGAAGAGCTGGATCGAGGCCCATTACGAAGAGCGCATCCTGGCGGCGTTGGAAGCCGAAATCGGCGGCGTCGCGTCGATCAGCATCGGTGTGCGCTCCTCGACCAGCGCGCCGGGGCCGCAAGCCGGGCCGTCGGCGGTTCCCGCCAGCGCGCCGAAGGCGATCGACGGCAATCGCGCCGGCGCGATCCGCGCGCCGACGCCGGGGCTCGCGGGGCCGCGCGTCGGAGCGAAGAGCGACAACGGCGGACACGGCGAGACGCTGGTCGGATCGCCGCTGGACCGCCGTCTGTCGTTTGCCTCCTTTCTGGTCGGGCGGTCCAATCAATTGGCCTATTCGGCGGCTCAGCGCGTCGTCGACGGGCGCAGCGGCGAGCCGCCCGCCTTCAGTCCGCTTTACGTCCACTCGGCGGTCGGGCTGGGCAAGACGCATCTTCTGCAAGCCACCGCGCAAGCGGCGATCGCGCAGGGGCGCAGCGTCATTTACCTGACCGCCGAAAAATTCATGTACGGTTTCGTCGCGGCGTTGCAGTCGCAAACGGCGATCGCGTTCAAGGAGGCGCTGCGTTCGATCGATCTCTTGATCTTCGACGACGCCCAGTTCCTGCAGGGCAGCAAGGCGATCCAGAACGAATTCGGACACGCGCTCAACGCGCTGCTCGACTCCGGCCGCCAGGTGGTGGTCGCCGCCGATCACCCGCCCGGAGACCTCGAATCGCTCGACGAGCGGGTGCGCTCGCGCCTGGCCGGCGGGCTCTGCGTCGAGATGACGGCGCTCGACGAGCCGCTGCGGGTGAAAATCCTCGACGCGCGGATCGCCGCCGCGCGCGCGCAGAACCCGCATTTCGAGGTCTCGCCGGCGGTGCTCGCGTTTGTCGCGCGCTCGATCGCCTCCAATGGCCGCGATCTGGAAGGCGCGGTCAATCGCCTGCTCGCGCACTCGATCGTCGGCGCGCCGCCGCTCAACGTCGAAGCGGCGGAAATCGCCATCCGCGACCTCATCCGCGCGCGCGAGCCCAAGCGGGTGAAGATCGAGGACATTCAAAATCTGGTCGCCAGGCATTACAGCGTGACGCGCGGCGACATTCTTTCCTCGCGGCGCACCGCCACCGTGGTCAAGCCGAGACAGGTGGCGATGTATCTGTCCAAGGCGCTCACCTTGCGCTCGCTTCCCGAGATCGGCCGCCGCTTCGGCGGACGCGACCACACCACGGTTCTGCACGCGGTGCGCAAGATCGAGGGCCTCAGCAACGCCGACTCGGCGCTTCGCGAAGAGCTGGAGTTGCTCAAGCGCATGTTGCAGGAATAGCGCGATGACCGGTCTCAGCGACGATTCCTGCGAGCGCCTCCCGCGCGAGGGAGGCGGGCTCGCTCTTCGATTTCGCCGACCGGGGGGCGGAAGCAGGCGATGGCCCTGATCTTCAAGATCGTCGGCCGCGAGGAATGGCGCGCCGCCGAGGCGGCGGGCGTATTCATCGGCGCGCCGGCCGACCGCGCCGACGGCTTCATTCATTTCTCCACCGCCGCGCAGGCGCCCGAAACCGCGGCGCAATGGTTCGCGGGGCGCGCCGATCTCGTCCTGGCGGCGGTCGACGCCGACACGCTGGGGCCGGCGTTGCGCTGGGAGCCTTCGCGGGGCGGGGCGCTGTTTCCGCATCTCTATGGGCCGCTGCCGCTCGACGCGGTCGTTTGGACGCGTCCCCTGCCGCTCGGCGCCGAGGGCCGCCATCGGTTCGGCGGGCTCGAGCCATGATGCGGGCGCTCGGCGCGCTGGCGCGGCCGGTTCTGTGGCGTCTTCCCCCCGAGATCGCGCATCGCGCCTCGATCGCGGCGCTGAAGTTCACACCCCTGCCGCGGCCGCGGCCGCCCGATCCGCGCTTGGCGACGAGCGCCTTCGGGCTGGAGTTTCCCAATCCGCTCGGCCTGGCGGCGGGGTTCGACAAGAACGCGGAAGTCGTGCGCGCGCTGCTGGCGTTGGGGTTCGGGCACGTCGAAACCGGCACGCTGACGCCGCGCCCGCAGGCGGGAAACCCGCGTCCGCGGATGTTCCGCTTGAAGGCCGACGGCGCGCTGGTCAATCGCTGCGGCTTCAACAATCAAGGCTACGAGGCGGCGCGCGCGCGGCTGGCGGCGAGCAAAGTCGAGGGCGTCGTCGGCGTCAACGTCGGTCCCAACAAGGACGCCGCCGATCGGCTCGCCGATTTCGCGCTCGGGGTGAAGACGTTCGCGCCCTTCGCCAGCTATCTCGCGATCAACGTCTCCTCGCCGAACACGCCGCTGTTGCGCGATCTGCAGCGGCGCGACGCGCTCGACGAACTGGCGGCGCGCGTCGTCGCAGCGCGCGACGAGGCCGCGCCGCGCCGACCGGTGCTGATCAAGATCGCGCCCGATCTCGATCTGCGCGGGCTCGACGACGTGGTCGCGGTCTGCACGGCGCGCGGGATCGACGGCTTGATCGTCGCCAACACCACGGTCGCGCGGCCGCCTTCGCTCTGCGACGCCCAGGCGCGCGAGGCCGGCGGCCTGTCGGGTCGGCCGTTGTTCGCGCCGTCGACGCGGATGCTGGCGCGCGCTTTCCTGCGCTGCGGGGGAGCGTTGCCGCTGATCGGCTGCGGCGGCGTCGAGGACGCCGAAACGGCGCTGGCCAAAATCGAAGCGGGCGCGAGCCTGGTGCAGATCTACACCGGAATGATCTATCGCGGCCCCGGCGTGATCGCCGAAATTCTCGACGGCCTGTCGCGCGCCCTGGCGGCGCGCGGCGCCGCGAGCCTCGCCGATCTCGTCGGCGTCGGCGCGCGCGAATGGGCGCTCGCGCCTTGATGGCTCGAAGCCTCCGCGACGCCATCGACCCGATGCGGGAGCGACGCCTCTCGGTCACTTCTGCGGCGGTCGCCTTTGCGAAACGATCAGGACGTCCTGGAGGAGGCGCCGCACCGTGACCAAGGCGATGAGCATCGCCTCGTCGTCGTCTCCGCGCGCTGCGCGCGACGACAAGAGAAGGGAAATGTCCGCGGTTGCGTATTGAACTTCGATGAGAGCCCCTTCGACGTGCCTAGCAATCTGTCGTGAACGCATGAACTCGACCCCGCACCAAACGAACGCTCGGCGCTAAGTTTGCGGCGCTGACGGCCGAAGATGAACTCGCAATCGTCAATTTTGAACGTTTGTAACGGTTAATCGGGGGTTAACCGTGTCGCCGGCAACGCGCGTCAAGCGCGGCCTCAAATCGGCGCTTGGCCGAAATGCCCGGCCGCGCGCAGATCCGAAAGCAGGCGGGCCTTGATGTCGTCGGCGTACGCGTGGCGGTCAAACGCGGCGGCGACATCGGCCGCGAAGCCTGGATAATCGCGATGCAATTTTTGTGAAGTCTCTTGGACGCAAGCCCCGTCCTTTGCCCTTGCGCAGGCGATGATGCGCAGGACAAGTCCCAGCGGGTAGCGCGCGTTCGCGGGCAGGCGGGCGAACCGTTCCATCTGCGCCTCGTCGCCGCGCAGATAGGCGGCGAACGCCAATGCCGGGACGGCTAGGTTCGGCGTCTCCGTGTCTGGGCCGTCCAGCGGGGACAAGATCGCCATCCCCTCGTCGTACCGATCGCGCGCGAGGTAGGCCATGCCGACTGTCGCGGCAAGGACGCGCGAGTGCGGAAACTCCGTGAGAAGCTGGCGCGCGAACTCAAACGCGCTGTCGAAATGCCGCCCGTAAAATCGAGCGACGAACAACGTCAACGCCGTCTCGAGCCGGTGAGGGTCGCTCTCAAACGCGCGCTGCGCCAGCGTGTCCACCCGCTCCATGTCCTCGAAACCCTTGTTGCCGGGCTGGAGGTCCATGTAGTCGCGAAAGAGAACCGCCGTAATCCATGTCAGCGCGCGCGGGTCTTGGGGATGGGTCGAAAATTCGCGCTCGACGCATTCACGCGCCACGGCGCGCCTCTCCAGGGAGCGATTGAGAACGTAATCGTAGACCTGCAAAAGGCAAAAATAGCCTCGCGGCGGCGCGCTCGACGACGCGGCCCGCTTTCGCTGGTCGGCGATGACCGCGCCGGAATAGAGGCCGGCCACCGCCGCGACGACCGCGCGACTCATATCATTGATCGACGGGGCGTAGCCGAGATTGACGCCCGGAAACGTCCGCGACCAGACGACGTCATCGCTCGGCAGATGCACGAGCTCGAACATGAAATCGTTGATCGCTCGGCCGGACGGACCGGCGCGGACGACGAGCGCGTAATCGGGTCGATCCGAACTTTCCGACTGCTCTTGCCGCTTGACGACGAGATGGTCGAAAACGCTCAGTCCGCTTTCGATGGTCATGACCGTGCGCTCCATAACGTCCTTCGCGTCTTTCGTCGCGTCGACGTCATTCGCGCCTTCCACGACGACGATCGGGGGCTGCGGGTCGAGCCCGCCGTCCGCGGCGATTTTCGCCGGGCTGGACGAGCGAACGAGGAGCGCGACGCCCGCGATCGCGATCGCGGTCGCGAGACACCCGAGGGCGGCGACGCCGGCGATTCGCAAGGGCGAGGCCTTCGGAGGCGCCGGCGAGGGCTGAGTCGTCGTCGGCGGGTCGCTGGGCCGCGCGACCGACTCGACGATGTCGCGGCGCTCGAATCTGGGTTGATACGAACCGATCGGCAGCACGATTCGCACGGGGTCCTGCAAACCACGGCCGCAGTAATAGTCTTCGAGCAAGCGTCGAAGTCTCATCGCCTGAACGCGGACCGCGGAGCTGCTCTGCGGGTCGAAGTCGGAATGTCGTCCGAGGGCCGAAGTCGCAATCGTGAAGCCCTTAAGCCGATCGCCACGGCCGTCCAGCGCCTCCTCGACGGCGAACTTCAAGAAACGGGCGGAATTGGCGTTCTTTTGAAACTCCGGGTCCGACAGGATTTTCGTCAATGCGGCTTCAACAGCGCGCCGATCGACGGGGGCGTCGTCCTGGATTCGGTTCACGGAAATTCGGCGCCTCATGCGCTTCGCTACAGAGCTTACGAATGCATAGCTCTCTTTCCGTAAACTAAGCTGAACAAATTAACGCTCGGTTTACCACGTCTGCGCAATGGAATGTCTTGCAAGCGAAGGGGACGACAATTTGGCGAGCGCTCGCTCGCGGCCTGCGGCTGCGATCACCTCGCACGGCGCCAATCGATGAGCCGCAGCACGATCCACACCGGCAGCACGACCAGCGCCCCGGTCGCCAGGATGCGGCCGAACCGGCCGACGTCGGCGAGGCAGAACTCGACCAGACGATGGGCGAGGCGCACGACGCTGTCGACGATGTCGGCGGGCTCGAAGCCGAACATGACCAGGAAAGCGCCGACGATGAAGGACACGACGATCAGGCGCAGCGCCACCGCGGCCGGAGAGCCGCCGAGGAAATTCGTCAGCGCCGGACTGCTCATGCGAAGGGCCCTCCATTCCCCGCCGGGCGGACGCCTCCGGCGGGGTCGATGACGACTTTGCGGCGAAGCGCGCGCGAATTCAAGCGCGGCGCGCCTGCGGTGGGGCCGCTCACGTCCCCTTGGGAAAGTTCACCACCGTCGCCGGTTTGCCGCCCTTCGGCGCCTCCGCCTCCGGCTCGCCGCCGATCGCCTTGCCGTCGAACGTCAGCGCGCCGCGCGAGGCGCTGATCGCCACCGTCGCGCCGTCGGCGATATCGCCGGCGAGCAGCATCTGCGCCAGCGGGTCCTGCACCGACTTCTGGATCGCGCGCTTGAGCGGGCGCGCGCCGTAGGCCGGATCGTAGCCCTTGTCGGCCAGCCATTGCCGGCCCTTGGCGTCGAGCGCGAGCGTGATCTTGCGGTCCTCCAGCAGCTTGGCCAGCCGCTTGAACTGGATGTCGACGATCGCGCCCATATCCTCGCGCCGCAGCCGATGGAACAAAATGATCTCGTCGACGCGGTTGAGGAACTCGGGCCGGAAATGCCCGCGCACCACCGCCATCACTTCCTTCTCGACCGACTTCGTATCCTCGTTCTCGCCGAGGTTGGCGAGATAGTCGGAGCCGAGGTTCGAGGTCATCACGATCAGCACGTTGCGGAAGTCGACGGTGCGGCCCTGGCCGTCGGTCAGCCGGCCGTCGTCGAGCACTTGCAGCAGCACGTTGAACACATCCGGGTGCGCCTTCTCGACTTCGTCGAACAGCACCACCTGATAGGGGCGCCGGCGCACCGCCTCGGTGAGCGCGCCGCCCTCCTCGTAGCCGACATAGCCCGGGGGAGCGCCGATCAGGCGGGCGACCGAATGCTTCTCCATGTATTCGGACATGTCGATGCGCACCATCGCCGTCTCGTCGTCGAACAGGAACGCCGCCAGCGCCTTGGTCAGCTCGGTCTTGCCGACGCCGGTGGGACCTAAGAACATGAACGAGCCGATCGGGCGGTTGGGGTCCTGCAGGCCGGCGCGGGCGCGGCGCACCGCGGTCGAAACCGCGGCGACCGCCTCGGCCTGGCCGACGACGCGCTCGGCGATCGCCGTCTCCATCTTCAACAGCTTGTCGCGTTCGCCCTCCAGCATCTTGTCGACCGGCACGCCGGTCCAGCGCGACACGACCTGCGCGACGTGGTCGGGCGTCACCGCCTCTTCGACCAGCGCTGCGGCGCTCTGGCCCTCGGTCGCGGCGAGCTTCTTCTCGAGTTCGGGGATCACGCCATAGGCGAGCCGTCCCGCTTCGGAATAGTCGCCCTTGCGCTGCGCCTGGGCGAAATCGTTGCGCGCCGCCTCCAATTGCTCCTTGAGCTTCTGCGCGGCGCCGAGCTTGTTCTTTTCGGCGCGCCAGCGCGCGCCGAGCGCGTCCGACTTCTCCTGCAATTCGCCGAGCTCGGCGGAGAGCTTGACCAAGCGGTCCTTGGAGGCCGCGTCGGTCTCCTTCTTCAGCGCCTCCTGCTCGATCTTGAGCTGGATGATGCGCCGGTCGAGTTCATCGAGCTCTTCGGGCTTGGAATCGACCTGCATGCGCTGGCGCGACGCCGCCTCGTCGATCAGGTCGATCGCCTTGTCGGGCAAAAAGCGGTCGGCGATGTAGCGGTTGGACAGCGTCGCGGCGGCGACGATCGCCGCGTCGGTGATGTGGACGCCGTGGTGGAGTTCGTATTTCTCCTTGAGGCCGCGCAGGATCGAGATGGTGTCCTCGACCGTCGGCTGCGAGACGAACACCGGCTGGAAGCGCCGCGCCAGCGCCGCGTCTTTTTCCACGTGCTTGCGGTATTCGTCGAGCGTGGTGGCGCCGATGCAATGGAGGTCGCCGCGCGCCAGCGCCGGCTTCAACAGGTTGGAGGCGTCCATCGCGCCGTCGGCCTTGCCGGCGCCGACGATGGTGTGCATCTCGTCGATGAACAAAATGATCCCGCCCTCGGCCGCGGTCACCTCGTTGAGCACCGCCTTCAGCCGCTCCTCGAATTCGCCGCGATATTTCGCGCCGGCGATCAGCGCGCCCATGTCGAGCGACAGCAGCTGCTTGTCTTTGAGCGATTCGGGGACGTCGCCGTTGACGATGCGCAGCGCCAGCCCCTCGACGATCGCGGTCTTGCCGACGCCGGGCTCGCCGATCAGCACCGGATTGTTCTTGGTGCGGCGCGACAGCACCTGCATGGTGCGGCGGATTTCCTCGTCGCGCCCGATCACCGGATCGAGCTTGCCGGCCCGCGCCGCCTCGGTCAGGTTGCGGGTGTATTTCTTCAGAGCGTCGTAGGCGTTTTCGGCGCTCGCCGAGTCGGCCTTGCGGCCCTTGCGCAGATCCTCGATCGCCGCGTTCAGCGTCTGCGGCGTCACGCCGGCTTGGCTGAGAATGCGCGCCGCCTCGCTGCTCTTTTCCATCGCCACGGCGAGCAGCAGCCGCTCGACGGTGACGAAGGAATCGCCGGCCTTGTCGGCGATCTTTTCCGCATTGTCGAAAATCCGCGCGGTGGTCGGCGTGAGATAGAGCTGGCCGGCGCCCGACCCCTGCACCTTGGGCAGTTTGGCGAGCGACAACTCGACCTGCGCCAACGCGTCGCGCGAGCGCCCGCCCGCCTTGTCGATCAACCCGGCGGCGAGCCCCTCCTCGTCGTCGAGCAGCACTTTCAGGATATGCTCGGGCGTGAATTGCTGGTGGCCTTCGCGCAGCGCCAATGATTGCGCGCTCTGAACGAACCCGCGCGCCCGCTCGGTGTACTTTTCCAAATTCATTTCCGTCTCCCCTCTGGCTCCGTTTGAGCGCCCCGAAGCGACGCTCGAACGGCCCTGACGATGGCGAACCAACCGCTGTCGCGGTCTTGCGGCCTATGTAGGGGCGGCGCGTCGGCGGCGGAAGGGCGGGGCGGGGGGCGCGAGGGCGAAAAGTCGGGGCGGCGATGGGGTATTGCGAGCGGCGCCGTCGTCGGCCGCGACTTGGCGATCATGCGGCGCGCGCGCGTCGCCTCGCCTTGGCGACGCGGCGCAGGGCGTCGTTGATGCGCCCTTGCCAGCCCTCCCCCGTCGCTTTGAAAGCGGCGAGCACATCTCGGTCGAGACGGATGCTGACGAGCTGCTTGGTCGGGGCCTTTTGCTTGCCGCGCCCGCGCTTGACGCTTCGCGCCAGTTCGGGGAACGCCTCGGCGAACGGCTTCGCCTCAGCCATTTCCTGGGCGGTGATTTCGGGGGAATCCGACACCTCGTCCAGGTCGGCCTGGGTGAAGCCGCGATCGAGGCCGGCGTCGGCTTTCGTCTTACGGGGCATGAGGCAAGCTCCTTTCTTTCTTGCTCGCAGGACGCATCGAAATCACCGAGATGGCCTCCGCGCCGAGCGGCGCGAAAATGGCCACGACCGTCGTCTCATCCCGAAGCCGCCCGATCGCGGTGAAGCGGGGCGGACGCGCCCGGACGATGACGGCGTTCGCGAAGAAATTCTCGTCCAAATCCGCAAAGTCCAGGCCGTGCTTGAAAATGTTGGCGAGACGCTTCGCATTGTCCCAGGTGATGACCATATGTTATCGTATCTACAAATAAACAGGTCGTCAAACTTATTTGTCGATACAAATCGTGTTTCCGACCCTGTCGGGGCGCGACCGGCGTTCGCGCCTACAAGCCCCGCTCGGCGAGCAATTGCGCGATGTGCGCGCGCAATTCCGCGACGCCTTCGCCGCTGCGGGCGGAGGTGAAGAACGTTGCGGGATAGGCGGCCGGATGTTTGCGCAAGCGCTCCAGCGTCGCGGCGACCCGTCCGTCCTGGTCGGCGGCCTTCACTTCGTCGCGCTTGGTCAGCGCGATGGCGTAGGAGACCGCCGCGGCGTCGAGCGCGGCCATCGTCGCTTCGTCGCTGTCCATGACGCCGCGCCGGCCGTCGATCAGCACGAAGACGCGCATCAGCGAGGCGCGCCCGCGCAAATAGTCGCGCGCCAACGCCCCCCACGCCACGGACTTCCGCTTGGCGACGGCGGCGTAGCCGTATCCCGGCATGTCGACGAGATCGAGCCGGTCGCCGAGATGGAAGAAGATCAACTCTTGGGTGCGCCCCGGCGTGTGCGAAACCCGCGCCAGCGCCGAGCGCCCGGTCAGCGCGTTGATCAGCGACGACTTGCCGACGTTGGAGCGGCCGGCGAAGGCGACCTCCGGCGCGCCGACCGGCGGCAGCCCGTCGGCCTTGGCGGCGGCGAAGAAGAATTCGCAAGGGGCGGCGAACAACTTGCGCCCCGCCTCGATCGCTTCGGCCGAAAAGGCTTCGCCGGGCGAAGCGTTCACGGCGTCCCTGCTTTGACGAACAGCTTCTTCAAGTTGCTCCAAAGCTCGACCTTCACGCCGGCGCTCGCCATGATGTAGCCCTGCTGGAGGATCGTCAGCGTGTTGTTCCAGGTCCAATAGATCACCAGACCGACCGGGAACGAGCCGAGCATGAAGGTGAAGATGACCGGCATCCACGCGAACATGGTCTTTTGCACGGGGTCGGCCGGTTCCGGG
>Ga0326728_10004492_pt1 | contig 41145 bp, 31 predicted proteins | sample MB3enrmetagenome_FD_207602 | JGI IMG/M metagenome (GOLD analysis project Ga0326728, IMG submission 207602) | Lab enriched peat soil microbial communities from McLean, Ithaca, NY, United States - MB31MN | ecosystem: Environmental > Terrestrial > Soil > Wetlands > Peat | place: USA: New York... | reverse complement strand
GACACGACCGATTTCCGTCTGCTTGTCACGGTGTCCGGCGGTTACCGGCTGAATGCGACGGCAATCGTGGGCGCCGGAACCACCGAGGGCAGGCGGCTGACGGCATAAAGCAGCCTTACGATCGGTTTCGGCAGGACACAGGCCCCGGGGGATCCTGGTAATGCGCCGCTATGCGCTTGGCGGGATACGCAAATAGGGTGGAACTCGGCAAGCATCGTCACCCGAGGTCGGCGGTTTGTCCGGACCACCCCGGGGGGTCCTGCGCCCGTGGCACCGGGATTGCTTGGTTCAATCCGACATCGGCGACACGAGCTCGGCGTTCGGGCGATGCCGCGGGAGTCCGACAGAAGTCCGAGCTTGCCGCCAGAAGCGCCATGAGCCGCAACTAATATCGGCGTTGATTCGTTCCGAGACGAATCTGCTAAAGGTCATAGCGTCAGCTGTTAGCTAAACAACGCCAAGGTAGAACGTTTAAGGAACACGACCGTCCCCAAAACGGTATCGGTCGATTTGGGACGGGTTTGAATTGCGGGACGCTTAGCAAATAACTGCCGGCGATGCATTGATGGCCAACATCGCCGCGACGTCGCTCGCTCGTCGGGCCTCGCTGAACAAGAAGCCCTGAACCTCGTCGCAGTGCTCCGCAGCAACACTCGCGAACTGTTCCTCGGTTTCGACGCCCTCAGCCAAGGTGGTTATCCCCATGCTGGCGGCGATATCAGCGACCGCCCGAACAATGGCGAGGTTGGTCGCCTGCCGAATGTCACGTACGAACGCCCGGTCGATTTTGACTTTGTCGAACGGGAAACGCTGCAAATAGGCCAGCGAGGAGTAGCCGGTTCCGAAGTCGTCCATGGCGATATGGACGCCAAGAGCTTTCAGTTGGCTGAGCATGGCGACCGTAGCATCGGCATCCCGCATCATTGCGCTCTCTGTAATTTCAAGCTCCAATCTGCCCGGAGCCAGTCCGGACGCCTCCAGCGCAGCCGCAACGGCCTGCACCAGAGTTCCGCTGCGGAACTGTATCGGAGAAAGATTCACTGCGACCTTGATGTCTTGAGGCCACTGCGCGGCCTCAAAACAGGCCTTGTGCAGGGCCCATTCCCCTATTGCGAGAATGAAACCGTTTTCCTCAGCGATCGGGATGAATTCCGAGGGTGGAACCAGCCCGCGCGTTGGATGGTGCCATCGAATCAGTGCCTCGAACCCGATAACCCGCCTGCTCGCCACCTTCACGATCGGCTGGTAATAGAGATCCAGGCTGCCCGTGGCCGTAGCGTCACGCAGTTCACGCTCAATGCGCTGTTTTTCAGCCACCTGCCGCTCCATGGCGGTCTCGAAGAACGCAAAGCGCCCGCGTCCCTCACTTTTGGCGCGGTACAGCGCCATGTCGGCGTTCTTCATCAACGTATCAGGGTCGGTTCCGTCGAAAGGTGCTATTGCGACACCGACGCTGGCTCCTACGAACACGATCTGACCATTGATTATATAGGGATCGCCGGTCACCTCCACCACTCGGCTGGCTATGTTGGTGGTCGCCCCCGTGCTGTCGGCCGCGCCTGCCACGATGGCGAACTCGTCCCCGCCGAGGCGGGCGACGATGTCAGTTGGGCGGGTGACAGACCGGATTCGCTTTGCCACCTCACACAGCAACTTGTCACCCGCGGGATGTCCAAGCGTGTCGTTAACATCCTTGAAATGATCAAGGTCTATGCAAAGGATTGCAAACGATCCGCCAATTTGGAGTGCCGCAAGCGCCTCGTCCGTGCGCATTCGGAGCATAATGCGATTGGGCAGCCCGGTAAGTGCGTCATGGTGCGCCATATACGCGATACGCTCATCGGCCCGGGCCACCTCGGTCATGTCCTCGAAGGTGATAATCCAGCCGTTGTCGTTGGGTGCGAAGTTTCCAGCCAGTTGCCTGCCATCAAGTAATTTTCGGCTGAATTTGTACGGAACATTCCGTTGCACGATCTGAGTATAGAAATCGGTGATTTCGAGGAGATGTTCGGACACGGTCCCGACGCCAGCTACCGCCTTGACAACCTCGGGCAGAGGCATGCCAGCCGGCAGGCTGTCTTGCTCAAGTTCAAACATCCGCTTTGTCGCCGCGTTGGCGAGTACTAATCGACTCGAGCGGTCGAACATCATCAAGCTCTCGTTCATGTTATCGAGCGCCATGCCAAACCGCAACCGCTGTTCCTCGGTCAACTGCCCGGCGCGACTGCGTTCCTCGTCAACCCGCAGAACAAGCGTTGCTTCTTCAAGACGCCGATGGTCGTGAAATCGGCGAATGGCAAGCAGGACGGTGATGATCGTCGTCAAGCAACCCAACGCGGCGGCGGTGAAGATCCAGGTTGCCTCCACTTTCCAACTTCCGAGGGCATCGCTGGACGGTTCGGACAGCGCGATCATCAGTGCGTGGTGAGGCAGGCGGCTAAGGGCGGTGATATGCTCCAGACCGTCATAGATGCCTGGTTTGCGGATGACGCCGGGGTTTGTGAGAAAGTATGAAGACCGAACCGCCGCCCCCTGTGCCGGCGAAAACTCTGGCGGAACGTGCGGCCAACGTACGAGCACGTCTCCCTCCGACCGGAAGAGAGTGATGGAGCCTCCCTTGGTGAGCGTGCTGGCGGCGAAAAGTTTTTCCAAATAATCGACATGGACATCGCCGAGCAGCACGCCTTTGAATTCGCCATTCCGTGCGGACAGGCGCCGGACAACATTGAAGATCGGCTTGCCGCTTTGCCGGCTGATTATCGCCTCGCTGACGAAGCTCTCGACTTCCGGGTGGGCGCTGGCAAGCCTGAAATAAGCGCGGTCAGCGATGTTGAGCTTAAGAGGAGACCACCGATACGACGAATTCAGAACATTTCCGTTTTCATCGGCCAGAAAGAACTCAAATGCCTCGGGCGTGGCGGCGACAATGTCGCGCATGCTGTCGGAAAGCTGCTGTCCCCGCAAGAAATCCGCCGCCGCCGCCGCGGTTTCCGCCTGCTTGCCGCGCGCCATGTTTTCAAGCAAGTGGTCCTCGGCAGACTCGACGGATGCGATGACCCGATCGGTTTGATCCGCCACTGCAAGCGAAAGGTTTCGTAAATTGGTTCCCGCGGTTTCGATTGCGGTCTCACGCTGCTGCCAGACGACCCAGACGGTAGATGTCACAATGGCCAGGCAAACGGCCACCCCGAAGGCCACAAGGACGTAGAACGGGTGCAGGCGCCAAGGCTCCTCAACGGCCGGCATGGACGCCAGCGTGGCGGTCACTTCAGTTAAACCTCCGGGTTGGATGCGAAGAGCCAGCGCCGCGTATAATACGATACTACCATTATAATCATGGGCCGACAACGACCGCGAAAAAAACCCTGTCACCCCGGCGGCGAACAGACGATTTGGCTCTTCCGGATACGCCGGCCACGATGTATCCAGGTTCGGGGTATCTAGGTTCGGGGGTTTCCGGATCACCGGATTGTAGATCTTGCCCTCACGCCCTAAGGGACGCTGGATGTGTTCCGGTTCACGCGTGCGCTTTCCCTGCGTCACCATCGCCGGAATGTGCAGTTCGAAGACATCGCTCGGCGGCAGCCGGCCGGCGAGCATGGCTCGGGTTGGATCGAAATGCCCCGGCAAAGGATTTAGTGAACATAATGACAGCGATGCCGGCCGGGTGGGCTGGTCGGATGACCGGGAACTCGAGAGGGCGTCAACCGTCTTTTTGCCCACGCCAATCTTTCCGGCCGGCCGGTGACCTTGGAGACTACGCACGAGCTGCTGCATGATCTCCTGAAGGCGCATGACAGCCAGGTGCCGATCGACGACATCCAGAGGTAGGTCGCCGACCATTTCGGCATCCGCCTGACGGATATGTCGTCTGTCCGCCGGACGCAGGCGGTGGCGCGGCCTCGGCAGGTCGCCATGTATCTGGCCAAGCAGTTGACCAGCCGCAGCCTGCCGGGGATCGGCCGCAAGTTCGGCAACCGCGACCACACCACGGTGATGCATGCCGTGTCGCGGGTGACCGAGTTCAGCGCGACGATACGTTCGCCGAGAACGTTGAGTGCTGCGGTGTCTGCTGACGTCGTAACAAACCCTGTCATCGCGGGCCGGGGGTTCATATCGCCTTACGCCGATGGTGCAGTCCGGTCCGACGTGAAGGCCGTCTCGGAGCCGATCGCAGTGAAGCCGCCGGACCCAAGTGACGACCATGCATCCAACGCGAAACAGGCGCGCTTGGGGGAAAGCGCGCCTGCCTGCAAGGTTGCCGAAGCCCGTGGGCGACGCCACAGCCGGCGGAGTTCCTTAAACGATACTGTTGCGCCACATCAATGGGAATCTTTAGCCAACCCCCGTCAGTAGACCTGTGTGGCGCGCAATCCGTGGTCCTCGGGAAGCACCCGCCAGCCAAACTTCTTCGATCGCGGCGCAGATTCACCGCCCAACACCCGCCATCCGAACTTGTCCGACAGCGGCGTGGGGGCGTTTTATCGGTGTCTTCCAGCCGAACCGGGACGAAAGCCACGCTGGGTCATCATTTTTGGCTCGCTTCAGCCATGTACACGCTGCTGTTGCCCGATCCGATCCCGGCTTTGAGGTCTTCATTGCCGAAAATGGCGGTCGCGCCGCGACGGCCGCACTTGTCGAAGCGCTTTCCGCAGGCGAGGGCAGCTGTCGGCCGGAGTCGGACCTTGAGCATCTGATCGCGCCGCTCGTTCTATGCGACCGCCTGTTCCAGCTACCGCGGCCGGATGGCTCGCCTGGCGGTCGCATGCATCCGGGGCGCTTTCGTCGGCGGCGAGTATGCCGTTGGCGGTGCCCCCCGGTTGGCGAGCATGCACATGGCGAGGCCGTTCAGAAAGCGGGGCGGGATGACATCACGGCACTGATGCTTCGATCCCAGCCAGCAGGCGACGTATCACCGCGATCATCTCTGAGGCCCGAAACGGCTTTGGAAAAAACGCATCGCATGGTCCCACCGCATTGGTAAGTTTTTCGGGACTGCCGCTGACGTAAACCACCGGCAGATCGACCTTCAAAGCCTTCGCGCTGATGGCTAAACCATTGCCATCGCATCGCCCGGGAATATCAATGTCGGTAACGAGCAAATCGATCTGTGGATAGCATTCCAGAATCTTGACGGCCACATCGCCGTCTTCGGCCTCAACGACCTCAAATCCAGCATCCGAAAAACTGTCCGCCATCATCAGGCGTAAGTTAGGCTCATCCTCCACAAGGAGAAGGCATTTTTGACGCATGGAAATCTCCCGGAAATTCCCCTTTTTCTGAAACCCTTTTTGGAGAAGAATTCGCAAGATGCTGTCTACCACTATGCACAAAGGCGATAGGGGGTATTTCGCTTCGCCCGTAAAGAGATCGTGAGCGTCTTGGGTGCGTGCGAGTTTCCGGAGCAGGTCATCCGCCGGTTAGAGCCGTGTTCGCCGATACGATCGTATTACACAAAACTGATGCAGAGCGCATCTGCATAAAACTGGAATCCGCTCATTTTTACGAAATGCATTGCATTTCCGCCCTGCTCTCTAAGTTCGGTGTGCAATAACGGAAGACGGCCGGTCCGGTCTGACCGGCGTAAAGTCAGATTTTTGCGAGATTTTACATTATCGCCTAGCTGCTTGAGTAGTTTCCGAGGGGTGCCATCGTGGCCAAATATCTACATATTGACAGGTGGCGGGCCGGTCAGGTTAAGCATCAAGCGTTGAACAGCCTGGGCCGGTCGGACTATGCTCGGTGCACTTTGACAGAAACGAAAGCGCCGAAAATGCGCCGGGCTTTCGCACGATCGAAGAGCATCCCATGGCACGTTCGACAACCGATGCGGTCTGGTACAGATGCCTGCAACCCCTTTTTGCACCAATCTCTTTGATGGCCGCCTCGGTCTCTGCCGCCCGGTGTGACTATGCGATTTATCATGTAGGTGTCGCATTGAATCCGGCGAAGGAGGGCGTGATCATCGCCCTGCGGATGAACACGAACAGCATCACGGCGAACGCGAGGCCGAAGCACCAGTCGGATAGAACTTGGCCCGAACATCACTCGATCGTAGTGACCCAGTTTCCCGTCCAACGGATAGGTCCACCTCCAACCAGCTATACGATGTCTCTGCCAGGCTGCCGCGCTCCTTTGTGCAGGCGTCCGCACGGCGCCCATGCCCTGCCGGTTGCTCAGGATGTTCATGTTTGAGAACAGGGCTGTTTGATCGCGGATATCAGCCTGAGAAAAATGCGTCTGCAGGAACAGGCATCTTCGGGCTAACCATGGGCCATTCCGCTTACGCATAGACAATTGATTTAATCCGAACTTTTTTGTAATCAAGACGGCCGGTCGGTTGACAAGCCTCCCGGTGTTCATTTAGTAAAATAATCTCGGAGCTACGCGGGACTCATCAGACGACCTGACGTGCGAGATAGGAATTGCCATGGCCGACGCCCCAATGCCCGGCCATCTGCCCGACGGCGAACGTCCACGCATCTCGACCGGCAGTCCCGATCTTGATGAAATCCTCGGTGGCGGCCTCGATCCTGAGCGTGTCTATCTCTACGAAGGCGCTCCCGGGACCGGCAAGACCACGCTCGCAATCCAGTTTCTTCTGGAAGGCGCCGTTCACGGTGAGCGTGGCCTCTACATCACGCTGTCGGAGACCGAGCGGGAGACGCGCCTCGTCACCCACCGGCACGGCTGGTCGCTCGACGGCATCACCATATTCGAACTGGTGCCGCCGGAAACCACCCTCGATCCGGACCAGGAACTCACGGTGCTGCATCCCGGTGAGATGGAACTGACCGAAACCACGAAGCTGATCGTCGACCAGGTCGAAACACTCATTCCGGCCCGTGTCGTTATCGACAGCCTGTCCGAGCTTCGACTTCTGGCCCAGAGCCCTTTGCGCTACCGGCGTCAGGTTCTCGCCCTCAAGCATTTCTTCGCCGCGCGCAATTGCACGGTGGTGGTATTGGACGACCTGACCTCCAAGGACACCGAGCAGCTCCACTCGATGGTCCACGGGGTCGTCCTGCTCGAGCAATTGGCGATCGCCTACGGCTCCGTCCGCCGCCGGCTGCGGGTCCTGAAGATGCGGGGGATCGATTTCAGTTCCGGCTTTCACGATTTCGAGATTCGCCGAGGCGGCCTTAAGGTTTTTCCGCGTCTGATCGCCGCTGAACATCACGTGCCGTTCCCGGGTGAATTTGTATCCAGCGGCAATGTCGAACTGGACACCATGCTCGGCGGGGGCCTTGAAAGGGGCACCAACGTCCTGTTTGTCGGCCCAACCGGTGTTGGCAAGTCCTCACTGGCCCTGACCTATGCCCTGGCTGCTGCCGGCCTGGGCCACAAGGCCGCGATCTTCGCGTTCGACGAAGGCCGCGGCACCATGGATGCGCGCGCCCACACCCTGGGCCTACCATTAAAGGCGGCCGTCGACGATGGGTTGATCCAGATACGGCGCATCGACCCGGCCGCGGTGTCACCGGGCGAACTCGTCTTCATGGTCCGCCGGGCGATCGAAATCGACGGCGCCCGGATCGTGGTGATCGACAGCCTGAACGGTTACCTCAACGCCGCACCGGAAGAGAATTTTCTGATCCTGCAGATGCATGAGCTGCTGAGCTACCTGAACCAGCTTGGCGTGCTGACGATCCTGGTGCTGTCTCAGCACAGCCAGGACGGCCTGCTGCAGACCCCTCTGGATATCAGCTACCTGAGCGATGCGGTGGTGTCGCTGCGTTACTTCGAAGCTGAGGGCGGCATTCGGCGGGCCATCGCGGTGGTAAAAAAGCGCAGCGGTAACCACCAGAACACGGTTCGGGAATACCGACTTAGCGGTCATGGCATCACGATCGGTTCGCCACTGAAAGGGTTCGGCGGCTTCACCCTGGGCCTTCCCAGCTACACCGGTCCCTCCACGCTGCTGGCGCCCGACGGGCCCGATGACTTCTGATGGGGACGGGCTGCGCGTTCTCGTGCTGGCGCCCGTCGGCCGGGACGGAGCGGCAATGGCCGATGTGCTTGGGAAGCTGGGAATCCGGGCTGAAGTCTGTGCAAGCCTTGCCGATCTGATCAAGGCCATGGAAACGGAAGCGGGAGCTGTACTGCTTGCGGAGGAGGCACTATTCAACAAGCCGCACGGCGAACTCGCCGCGCTGATCGACCGGCAGCCGCCCTGGTCGGACCTACCCTTCATCCTGTTGTCGAGCCGGCAGGAGCACGCCTCGATCTTCGCTTGGCGCCGCCGCCTTGTAACAATGCTGCGGAACGTCTCGTTGCTTGATCGGCCGGTTCAGGCGGTCATCCTGGCGAGCAGCGTTCAAGCCGCCCTGAAGGCCCGCCGGCGTCAATACGAGGTGCGTACGCTCCTCACCGAACGCGAACAGGCCGCGCAGGCGCTGGAGGCTATTGTCGCCACCCGGACCGGCGAGCTTGCGGCCGCCAACATCGCACTGCGATCCCAGATCGCCGATCGCGAGGCGGTTGAGGCATCGCTGCGCCAGGCGCAGAAGATGGAGGCCGTCGGGCAGTTGACCGGCGGCATCGCGCATGACTTCAACAACATGCTCCAGGCCATCGGCGGCAGCCTGGAACTGATGCATCGCAGGATCGAGCAGGGTCGTGCGGCGGAAACGGCCCGCTATGTGGCCAGCGCCCGCACCACGGTGGATCGAGCCGCGGCGCTGACCAACCGTCTGCTCGCCTTCTCTCGGCGGCAGGCGCTGCAACCCCGGCCGGTCGAACTCGACGCATTGATCGTCGGCATCGAGGAACTGCTCCGCGGCACGGTTGGCCCGGCGATCACGGTGATGCTGGACATGGATAACGGCATTTGGCCCGTGCTGTGCGACCCGAATCAGTTGGAAAGCGCCCTGCTCAACGCCGCCATCAACGCACGCGACGCCATGCCTGACGGTGGCAGGCTGACGATCAGCACCAGGCCGCTGTCTTTAGGGAAGGCGGACGTGGTCGACCACGACGGGGCCAGGCCCGGCGACCATGTGGAGATCGCGCTGGCCGATACCGGCATAGGCATGGAGGAGGTAACCCGGACGCGGGCGTTCGAGCCGTTCTTCACCACAAAACCTCTCGGCCAGGGCACCGGGCTGGGTCTGTCCCAACTCTATGGCTTCGTGCGGCAGTCGGGCGGCTTCGTGCGGCTGGAGAGCAAGCCCGGGAGGGGGACGACGCTGCGTCTGTACCTGCCTCGCCATGGGACAGAGCCTATCGAAGGTGTACTGCAAGCGCCGCAGGTTGAAGCCAAGCGGGCAACGTCGCACCGGATCGTCTTGCTGGTCGAGGACGAAGTCGCTGTGCGGGTGACAACGTCCGAATGGCTCCGCGATTTGGGTTACCACATGCTGGAAGCCGAGGATGGTCCCACGGCTTTGGGTGTGCTCACCCGCACGGACCATCTCGATTTGCTCGTGACCGACGTAGGTTTGCCCAACGGCCTGAACGGACGTCAGGTCGCCGATGCCGCGCGTGAACGCCGCCCGGACCTGCCGGTGCTGTTCATCACCGGATACGCCGGTTCCGTCCTGGAAAATCAGCTTGAGCCCGGGATGCAGGTGATCCGTAAGCCGTTTGCGCTTGATGAACTTGCGGCCCGGATCGCGGCGATGCTGGAGCAGCGGGTGGACGTGGTGGCATCCTGATCTCAGGATACGTGCCGATCCCGCCGCGAAGCCGCGCTTGGCGCGCCAGGTCTCGAAGTTGGCCCCCGGCCCCGTAGAAATAACACGCAATAACGGACATTCCCGCGTGTTAAAATCCTGCTGCATTCGGCGACCTCGTTGCACCGCGAGCGACACTTTCGCCGTTCCAGATTCTGGTATCCGACAGCCTTGGGTCGCAGGAGGATGTCACCCGCGGGGTTCGCGGCCCTCGACCGGAGAGGTGCCCGGAATCCCGCGGTTTCCTGTCTGTTCGTGCCGCGGTCCACTATGGTAAAGCTGGCGGATGGCCGACCACGACTCCGTTTACCACAAGATGGGCCGTGCGTCTGGTTGGAACGGTGTACTGTCATAAGACATTTTGATTAGTGATATCAACCGCCTGTCAGATGATCGATCTGGTATCAGGCCGAGACCGGTAGACCGTGCGAAACATATCGCAGAAGTCGGCATCTTCCGCACAGGACTTTTGCGATCTGTATCCCATTGAAATCGCACAAACCCAATTCGCTGAAAGTCGGCTTGCGAATGTCTCAAGTTCCGCACCGTCGCTTATGACAGTACACCGTTCCGATCAGACGCACGGGACCATAACGGGCGCGGGTTGCACCTCCCTCATGGGCGCCTCCGGCTGACAAATCTACCCGGACGATAGGGCGATTCTCGTGCAGTCACGCCCAGCACACCACAGAATCGAGACCAGCGTCGATCAGCGCCGCCAGCGTTAACCGTCGAGCGCCGCGGCGATGGCCAAACCTGCCCCGGCCGACATTTGGCCCCCGGCAGCGCGCAGCCCGACAATACAACGTCGGGCAGCCAGACAATGACGTACGCCATTGATGCATGAATGGCCGCTGGAGCAAGGTTCGTCGGCTTCGCTACCCATGCGATCCGCTTCATACTCCAAGTAAGTTGCGGTCACGCCAGCGATACGGTCGGAGAGCTGCATCCTGAGTTCGCGTGCCTGGCGCAGAAGGCACGCCCGTATCGTCTCTGAAGCCATGGACCACCCGCCCTGATTGCAGGCAATTTACCAATGGTTGCGTGCGTCGGGTCAACACCGAACGGGGAAAATTACCGTTCCTCAAATCAACTAGTCATGACCAGAACAGGTTGATTACGAGATATTGCACAAATTATGCATCGCATCACGGCGCTCCAGGCGCAAGCGCAAGCTGACACCCGTTGGGTGGCTGACCGACCGCCCGACGACGAAAGGCCGAATTACAGCACCAACATCCGTGACGCCGGCATGGACCGGGTGCGAGGGCCGGTTCGACGGCCGAGAAGCGGAGGCGATTGTGTTATAATATCGCAATCGTGATACGTGACCTCCTTTTCGTGAGCGCGAGCGAATCGCAAGCTGATGATATCGGATTTGCACCGGTCTGGTAGGGTGAGGATGTCGGAAAAATCAGAACTGCAATGCAGAAGCGACCAACTGGCGCAATTGGCGGCAGCGGAAAGCGACCCCCGAATGCGTAACACATTGATGGCGATATCGTTGGAATTCAGGCGGGAGGCGGTTCGCCTGCTATCCTTGGAGGGGCCTCACGTCCCGGACTCGGAGCCTTGTTCCTTGGTTCAATGAGGCCGAGCCTGATTGTGCCGCACCACACCTCGATCATCTCGCAGGGGGTCGTTATATGCCGCGCCAGTGCTAACGCCGACGAATGGCTCCTGGTGCGCAGCAAGCGTACCGCAAAAACGTGATCGCTGGTGTCCAGCAAGAACCCGCGGTAGCAAGCCGCGGTCCCGTTCGGGCAGAACACAGCGCCGCCGCGCGTGCTACTGAAGTAGTTCACCGTCCATCCCCCCTACCTCCGGTGGCTAAGGGTGCCGCCAGGATACGACTTGATATGTCATCCCGTAACACACATCATCTACGAATGACAACGGAATATTCACATTTTGAGACATGGTGTCCAAATTTTCGCCGTTGGCTTGAGTTTTGCCATCATGCAATCCCTGCGGACCAGGATCGCCGGCTGCTCGAGCAGATGGAATGCGGCAAGCCGCGCAACCGCCCGTTCGGGGACGCAGTCCGGGCGGCCTGTGCGGCTGAGAGGAACAGAAAAGTGGCGTAAGGCGGATTACTGCTGAACGACCGAGGGCGTTGTGTGGGGCAGCGTCTAGTCGCATCGGTTCCTCTGCGACGCCGTGGTGCTGAGCGACGATTCCACGTCGGGCGGCATGCGCTGTGCTGGATCCACGCCGAGCGGCTGGTGCACAAGCTGGACACGTTCACCGACAAGCAGCGAGTGGCACAGGTACGGGTGCGCGGTCTGATTTGGAACTTATGTGGCAGCCAAGACCTTTGACAAGCTCGGCATCGCGGTCTGGGACTATCTGGGCAGCAGACTGAAGGTCGCTGGTGTAGCGCGACAATCTAGATGAGGAACGTATTGCCTCACCGGGGAATGATCCCGACCATCTGGCAATGGCCGGGCCGCAGATGCCAGGAGCAGTCGACGACTCCAGGTACGCGCCTGAACCGAGGCCCGTCGCCGGTCGGATCGATTTCAGAGCGCAGTTCTATCTACCCGAATTGCCAAGCTGGGTGATCCTGTAGTCGGCGGCGCGGCGGCGATCGTGTCATCCGCGGATCGCCGCTGACCGATTGGATGTCGTGATCTATCCGGAGATCGGCATGCGGCCACGCTGACGGCGAGGGCTTCCTTGGTCTGATGCCGATGATCCAAGGCATCGGCCTACCTGCTCATGATTCCCAATTGTCAATATTGCGCTTAGCCACGTGATATCCTGCGCTGCTGTCCCCAAGTTCTCCACGAAGGCAAACCCGACCTGTCCAGCCGGTCGCATAACATCGGAAGGAATCCCGTACATGGCCCGCTACCTGTCGGAGTCCGATATCGTCGCTGAAATAATCGCCGCCGGTCTCACTCCGTCCGTCGGCCAGCATCAAATCACCGTCCGCCGGCCAGACAGCATCGCCTCCGTTTCCTGCTGGACGGACTCCGGCGAGTGGGTCGTCAGCGGCCCGCGCCTGGCCGACAACCGGGCGTTCTTCGACAACTGGGCCGATGCGCTGACAGCAATCCATTACCGCTTGGCCGCCCAATGACAAGCATCATCGTCATCCTCACGGCTGCGCGATGAGGCCGCCGCGGATGCCGTGGTCGCCGGAGGGCCAAGCCGCTCTCGACCCCGGCGGCCCGGAGCGTCGGGACGGATGCGCTTGGCGATGATCTGCCCACTTTTAGCCCCCCAAGGCGGCGATGCGGGTGTCGGAAGTCATCCGTTTTCCGTTATCGCCGCGTCGCGCAAGCTTGGCTTCGGTCCGACCAAGCAGATGAAGGATGCCCTCGCGGACTGACGGCGCAGGTAGGTAGACACGACGCACAAAGGATCACGACGGCGTCGCGGTGGCTTGGCTGTGTTCTGCATCAGTGATCCACACCCTCACCCGATGAGCCGAAATCGCGAACGGCGGATTCGGCGAATCATTGCGCAAATCGGTACGATTCAGGTGCCCCTACTGACTCGGTAAGAATCCCTGCCTGAACCGCCCGACGCCACGAAGCGTGCTATCCTGTCCGGTCAATGTCGTGACCCCGGACCGCCTCTGCGTCGCGTTCCGATCTTGGGCCGCAGGCGGAACATTACACACAAAAAAGCTGCTTTCGGAGCCGAACATGCAGTAGGCTGATCTCCGAAACAAAAATGCCGCGTCGATTATTTATGCACATGCAATGAAAAGGTCTCCCGTGGCAAAAATTCTTGTCATCGACAATGATCCAATGGTTTGCGGCATCATCACAAACTGCCTCCTGGATGGCGGTTCGGAGGCGGAATGGGTAGCCTGCGCCAGGCTTGGCGCGCAGATGCTCGTGAGGGACCGGTTTGATCTTGCGGTAATTAATGGTGCGTTTGCGGAGGTCTCGGGAGCCGCGCTGGCGGAAATCGCGGCCAATGAGAATACCGCCGTGCTGTTGCTCTGCGGAGACGCGGATACCGGCAACAACGTCCGACGGTTTGGTTTTCCCTATCTGGAAAGGCCAATCTCGCTGGAGAGACTGTCGTCCGACGCAACCGAGTTGATAGCCCGGAGCCGCGAGAACATCGGCCGGGTAAAAACAGCGGCGGCCAGAATGCGGGCCAACACGGACGCGCTGGAGGCCGCCTCGGCTTGGCGGCCTTCAGCCGGTGGAAATTCAAACAGTGCGGGGAGACACTCTGTCGGCATTGAGGCGTCCCGTGGATTCGAGAGAAACCTTGTCTGCAACACGATTCTTTCAGAATCTTCGCCTCAATGCACCTGATTCGATGAGAAATGTGGGCTAGCGGAGGCCGCGGGAATTACGATATGAAAACGGAAGAAAATCGCCGCCGCAGGCCGTCTGATCGGCTATGCGCGGGTCTCCACCGAAGACCAGGGAACCGTTGGTGCACTCTCGCGCCTCGGGAGCCGATGCCGCTGAAGGGGAGCCGTCGTTCGGGTTATCGTGCATGAGATTTCGCCTGCGTAGGTAGAATCCGTCCCTCCCTCCCGAATGATACCTCCGCTAAGGTTAGCCGACTGCCATTGACCCGGGGATAGCAGAACGCCCGAGAATGTCAGTGCAACGATCAATAAGATTGCTGAGGTAACCCAATAAATGCCGATATCGGCGCAACAAAGAGGAAACGGCCGTGTCCGAAACTCCCGATGTATCTGATGAAACCAAAGCTGATTGCAGAACCGAGGGCCGACTTCGATGGGTTGGCTGGAGTGCCCTCGTCAGAACGAGACGACGCCAATGATTATGCGGCCTACCGTCGGGCAAGGTCAGGGTTGTTGGTCCCGATGCCGGAAACTGATCACAGCCTGCATTGACCAAGTGGGGAGTAGCCGTCCGCGATCTGAAGCTTGAGACGGTCGGGGAGCAAACGCGCGGCTGCGGTTCCACGGAATGTTGCGTGCGAAGCGGAACGGTCACACCGTCTGTTAGTGCTCCGATCCATTCGGTGACGCGCAGCCTCGATCGCCGTAGCGGTGGTCGGACCGCGACGCCGATCACCGACGCGAACGCGGGCTTTGGATTAGGTGTAACGAGAATGTTGCAAAGAACTGACGAGGTCAGCGCACCGCTTGCGGCTGTCGAAAGGGCGGCGTCACGCTTCGAGTGCGGCATATTGGCGGCGCGCGACGCAGCCATTGCGGAAAACTCCAGCCTTGAAAGGGGCTCGATAGGCGTCCTGCTTGATATCGGCGGCACGATGCGCATCCTCAAGAGCGAAGGAAGAGACGCGATCGGACTGCTCGCGACATCCGATCGGGCCGAGCATCGCGCCATGGCGGACGCGTGTCGTGCCCGAATGGCCGATGCGGTCAATCTCCATCGGGCGGCCTGTCGTTGCATCAAGCAGGGCATCGTACCGCCGCTGCCGGCATTAGATGCAGCAGCGGGCGCCTCTAAACAGGAGGCGGGCAGGGCGCCGGTTCCGGATGTCAATCCGATTTGGCCTACGGTCTGGATAATGGGATGGACGCGGGCTTGGTCTTCGCCGTGGACCTTTGACTGGCGGTAATAAACTTTCGTCCGGCGGCGGTGCATCCGCGCCTCGGGTGTCTAATGATATCAAAGAGTTACTCTCTTCATCGGGTAAGCAGGGCAAAATCCTGGGCAATTTCAAACGCGTTGGGAATCGGTCCGGTTAGCTCGCACGCAACGATGGCGGAAATCCGCGATGCGGTCACACGGTGCCAACGATTGCTGCACCTGTGTGCCCTAGGTTTTGCCCCTCTTACCTTCATCGCCCTTCATCGCTGCTAATCTAATCATTTCGACGAGTTGGCTTGTAAGTCCACCAACGCCGGAGACAGCCTGATATGGCCGGACGCCGTCAGATTTTCTTCCTCGCCGCGTTCACCCCGGATTCCGGCCTGACGTCGATGCGCTCGGACTGGTGCAGGCGTTGCGCCGGGACCGCGTCGCGGTCGGTTTCGTCAAGCCGATCATGCAGCCCGACGATCGCGGCGGTGCGGACCTGGGCGCTGATTTTGCCCGCTCGCTGCTGGCCCTCAACGTGCCGGACCCGATGTCCTTCGCGGTGGCTGAGGCGCGCGTGCGTGCCGGCGGCCTCGACGGCTTGCTGGAGGATCTCGTCGCAGTTGTGGAGATCGTCGGCGTCGGCTGCGATGCAGTGGTGGTTGAAGGACTGATCCCGGATGTCGGGCTGCAAATTGCCACCCGGCTCAATGCCGCCATGGTGCGTGCCTTCGCGGCGACGCTGATCCCCGTGCTTTCCGGCGAACGCCGCGATCCGGCGGCGCTTGCGGCCATCGTGGATCTCGCAATGCACCAGTTTGCCGAGAGCGAAGAGGCGCCACCTCTGGCCGGCGTGCTGATCAACCGTCTGCATCCCGGCGATCACCCGACGCTGCCCGCTATGCTGTCCGTTGCGGGAGGCGCCGTGCCGGTGCTTGGCGATGTGCCTTTCGATCCCCGGCTCGGCGCGCTGCGTCTGCGCGACGTGCAAAAATCCCTTGGACTTCGCGTAGAGCACGCAGGGGCACTGGAGCACACCCGCGTGCATAACGTCCTGATCGCCGGCAGTGGGGTCGAAGGAGTCATCGATCGGCTGGACCCCGGGGCGCTTGTGGTGGTGGCCGGTGAGCGCAGCGACATCGTGCTGACCAGTGGCCTTGTCTATCTGCAGGGAAACGCCGCTTGCCGGTCTGTTGCTGACTTGCGGCAGCAGGTTAACGCCGCAGGTCGCAACACTGTTGGGCGGTCCCGGGCTTATCGAACTGCCGATTCTGACCACGGACCAGGACACGTACACGACCGCTGCGCGGCTTGGTGATCTGTCCCACGACGTGCGCGCCGACGATACCGAACGTATGGACCAGGTGCTCACGCATGCCGCCGAGCACATCGACACGACAGCCTTGTTGACGCTTATAGGTCGTGCCGAACGGATTCGAATGCCCCCTCCAGCGTTCCGCTACCGCATGGTGCAAGCGGCACGCGCGGCAAACAAACGCATTGTGTTGCCCGAGGGTGACGAGCCGCGGACTGTGCAGGCAGCGGCAGTCTGCCATCGCAAGGGCATTGCACGCTGCGTTCTGCTGGGCGAGCCGGGCCGGGTCCGACACATTGCCGAGGCGCGGGGCGTCGTGCTGCCGGACGAGGTGGAGATCATCGACCCGGCCGCGGTGCGCGGGCGCTATGTCGAGCCGATGACCGTGCTGCGGCGCGCCAAGGGCTTGACCGCCCCGCAGGCCGAACACCCGCTTGAGGACAACGTTTTGCTCGGCACGATGATGCTGGCGCTGGACGAGGTGGACGGACTGGTTTCCGGGGCCGTGCATACACCTGCCAGCACGATCAGGCCGGCGCTGCAGTTGATCCGAACCGCGCCGGGCGTCACGACCGTATCGAGCGTGTTCTTCATGCTGATGCCGAACGAGGTGCTGGTCTATGGCGATTGTGCCGTCAACCCGGACCCGACGGCTGAGGAACTGGCCGACATCGCCGTGCAGTCAGCCGACTCGGCGCGTGCGTTCGGGATCGACCCGCGTGTTGCGATGATTTCCTACTCGACCGGGACCTCCAGCGGCGGCGCGGGCGTGGACAAGGTCGCCCGGGCATTGGCACTGGCCCGCGCGAAGCGCCCTCATCTGCTGATCGACGGCCCGCTGCAATACGATGCCGCCAGCGTCGAAAGTGTCGGACGCCAAAAAGCCCCTGACAGTCTGGTCGCCGGCCGTGCGACGGTGTTTGTTTTTCCCGATCTCAACACCGGCAACACCACCTACAAGGCGGTGCAGCGGTCGGCGCATGTGGTCAGCCTCGGGCCGATGCTGCAGGGGTTGCGCAAACCGGTGAACGACCTGTCGCGCGGCGCCTCGGTGGACGATATAGTCTATACTATCGCACTTACCGCCATTCAGGCGAGCCAGACTGAGGCTGGATCGGCGCGGCCAAGCTGGGTCGGAAGGCCCGAGCGCGCGAAAACGCACGCTAAAGAGCGGGAAGGCCGATCGGGACGCTGACACGCCAGGGTTGGCTGCGCCGGTCCAGCTGATGGGAAAGACCATCCGGCTGCGGCCGACCCGCCGACGGCAAACTTCGCGCGGCCGATGGTGGCCAGCCGGCGAACTCGGGAGCGGTCAGCACTACCTCGTCAACGCGATCACCTGGCCAAGGTGCGGATCTCGCTATGGAGACGCTGGCGGCTCGCTACGACCGGGCCGACCGAACCGGATAGACTTGCGTGGGCGCGCTTTGCCGCCGTCTGCCTCTCTCAGTCCTCTGCCACAGGTCGTGTGTGATTTCTGCGTCGATGCCTTCGTCTACGACAAGCCGCCGCCAACGTGGATCGCGCGCCAGGATTTAGCCGACGGCGCGCGGGTGCCGGATGTGGTGTTCGATCGCCCGAAAGACGCAATCCCGTGCCGGCAGGCGGCCAACCGAGGATGCGTATCGACGGTGCCATGATCGACGATCTTCGCGACCGTGGCGGCAGGACCTCCTGCTCGGCTAGCTCGGCGGAGATTGGTCCGGCGCGGTTTATCTTATCGCCCGCCCGAGCAGGAACCCGATCCCGAAGGCGATGGCAACCGCGCAAGCGGCTGTTCGCGCACCCGGGCCGCAAAGGCATCGGTCTGTTCCTTTAGCTGTTTCGCCGTATCGGCAACGGCCGGACGGATGCGTTGCTCCGTCAACTGCTCGACCTGCGCACGCAGATTGGCGAGCTGATCGATAGGTCGCCGCGTTCGAGCGAACCCTCATCGCCGGCCGTGGCGGAACTCCCTCGCTTCCCGGCTATCCGGGTTCAACCTATGGCCGTCGCTGACACGCCGCAACAGGCCATTCCGTGGACGTTCATGGCTGATTGCGGTGACCGTCGGGCGCGCGGTCGAAGAAGCCGGACCTTGCCTGCCAGTATGTTGCATAGTCGTTGGCATCGTCCCGTTCGGTCCAGGGCGGATCAGCCGGTGCATCGACGCCGGTTCGGGGTTGCCTGGCCAGTCCCGTTTCTTCAGAATCGATGGGATATGCAGTCATGGCGATTCCTTCTTTGACAGCGATTGATAATAAGAAGTTTCCCCGCCGTTCGCAGACTTTGAAAGTTGCGATGTCCTCAGTTGTACGCCCTCGGACTGCGGGTGATCATAGTGCAATCATCGCGCAGTGACGAGGGTCGGATTCTACCTATGCGGGCGCCGCGCCGCCCAGGCTGGTCAACGGTCAGGTTGCGGTCGTTCCCCCGCGGGACTAGGCGAACCGCCCTGCGTAGTTGATCCGACAGTGTTGCTTTCTCCAAACGAACACGTATGTCCGACTCGCTGACATGCACCGGCTTGCCCAGTTTTTCGCCATTGCCGCCGCCGTATGACGAAGAGGCGGCAACCGCCGCAGCGGAGGCCGATGACGATCCGGACGAACTCGCGCTTGCGCTTACCCCCGAGGAGGCCCGAGCCCATGTGCCCGGCCCCGCTCAGCACCCGGGCGAGCATCTGCCGCGCGGCCATCACATCCGACAATCGTGACGCCTTGCGCGTAGCGGTCGACGCGCTTCGCGAACAACTTGAGCGCGAGCGTGGCCGGGCGGATCGCCTTGAGTGGGCCAGGGACGCGGAGTTGGAAGCGACGGCAAATGCGGAGGCCCAACGCGAGTATGAGTGTGGTCGCGTTGATCAGGCGCGCTGATGACGCCCGCCGGACTTGCGGCCTGCCGGCGCGGCTTTGGCAGGCATTGTGGGGCAGATAGCGGCATCGTCCACATTGGCAACGAGTTGGCCCGAGTGCTGATCGCCGTCAATTCGGGATCGCGGGCTGATGATCATCGCTTTGTGCCGCCCGGGGTTCCACTGATCCCCAAAAGCCATAGGACATTTCGTCCTAATAACACGCGATACCGCGCATTCCCGCCTGTTGTCTGAAGTCGAATCCCGTCAGCCAAATCGCGTCAACGACGGCGGTCTCACGCGGTTGCTTGGGATCAGCGAGCGGACGCTCCGCTCTCGCACCAGTCGGGAACCTTGCGCGCCTTCTTCGGGATATGGTGGCAGCGTGCAGCGTTGGCCTTGAACGGCGTGGTGGGATCCGGATTAGAACAGGGGTGCCGTCCTATCTCAACCGAACCCGGGTCACCAATCTCCGATCCGTGCAACGACGCCCCGAGTGCACCAATGTCGGGCGAGCCTGCTTACCCGTCTTCGCGGGACGCGTCAAAAAAAGATTGGCTCGATATCAATCGCCATGAGGTTCATCGCCCCAGATCATCTTACGGTCTATCAACCAGTATACGATCCCGAGGGCCAAGACAACTGCCGCAGTGGCCAAGACGTACATCGGTTCGATCTTCGCAAAGTCAAATACGATGACCTTTCGTGCGATCGCCATCAGCGCCGTGGCAATCACCAGTTTGACCCAACTTCCACAGTTTGGCCTGAAAAGTACAATTAGATCAGTCTATTAATTTTTTAGGCACCACACCTTCCAGGGTTGGTTGGGGGAGTTCCGGTGCGAAAATCGGCGTATAGGCTTGATTTCTGGTGCCCGGCGGAGCGAAATGCGTTCCTCGATGACGAATGCGAGCACACCGTGGTCGAGCCGGTCAAGACGAAAAGCTCTTCGGAACGGCCGCCATTTTTAGCACCACAAATCGGCGGTGAATTCTGGAACCCGCAGATTTCTGCGGTTCTGCGGCCGTCAGGCCTGCAACGGTGCGAAAGTTGGGTTTGACATGCACCACGTCGTCCCGGAGATAGAGGGTGATGTTCATGAATATCTCGATGGCAATCAGTACTGCCAAGAAGGCACCGAATGTAACGACGATGTCACGGACGCTGAGTTCCTGGAAAGAAGGTCGGAAGACCTGGCCGTAGAGGACCATAACGACATCGATCACACCCCAGAGAATGGTCACGACCATCAACACCGCCAACAACCGGACGGCGGCCCGAATGATGTGGTGCAGCACATTGATCATCCGATCATCTTCGTTGACACCCAATTCGCTCTGGCCAATGGTCTTGGATCGCTCTCTGCGAAAGTGATTCATGAGACTATCGACGATGGTCGTGTGCTGAGCAAGGTACTCGGAGTTGAAATCCTTCTCACCGAAGTCCTTCAAGCCCTCGACGTGCTGCAGTTCCTTATCTGAGATCCGCTTGAATCCCATGCTCCACTCGGAGTATTGACGACGCTGGATCGAAATGCGGTGCAGCAGCCGCAGGCTGGTATGACGTGGATCATTGCGGATTTTGTTGAAAAGGTCGTCGACAACCCTTTCTTCGCCTTCCAGAACCTGCAAGAAGGTCGCGTTTGCATAGAGCAGCATCCCGGTCACACCATTACCGGCGTTGTTTTCTCGACATTCCCGCAAGAGCCCGAGCAATTCTTGCGTCGACATGGGGTCCTTGGCGGCGCTGATGTACGAGATCTGAATCATGATCTTTCCGATAGGGCAGTTATAAAGCCGGCACCAATAAGCGTTTAAGGTCAACGAGACAACGGCGTTCCTTCGGGAGGGAGGACCCCCACTGCGTCGGCTCATCGGGCGTCACAACGTACATGTAGCGACGCGCAATGATGAACGGCCCGACGCGCAATCATGGCCTGTTTCTGACGCACATTACTTGAGACTGTAGCAGCCTTCCAACGCACGCTATTTGAGAATGAACGCACGGTCATTAAGATCGACGCGAGATCATGCATCTCGACGCACGATCATTGAGACGAAGCCTGACGGGGCTGGTAAGTCTGCTACGCCGGTTCGCCAGGAAAACGGACGGTTTCCTTGCGATCTCGGCGGATTGGCCGCAGGCCACAGAAATCCATCAGGAAACCCGTTGTGGAATTCATCACCAGCTTGCACTGCGTGCTCCATCTTTTCTGATGGCTGGGTGGCATCACCCTGCTCATCGCCTTTGACCGGTATCTCGAATCCCGGCAGCAAGCATGCACTTGAAGCGGCGTGCGGGACGGTTTGCCCTTTCGCCGTTGATTGTTCCTGTCTTTACAAGCGTTTGCCGTTCGACCACTCCGTCTCAACTAATGTGCGTCGAACCTGATGATCTCGCGTCCGTCTCAACGATTGTGCGTTCAGGCTCAAATAGCGTGCGCCCGTGGCCACCGATATTCTCACCGATTGTGCGCCGAAAACGACCCTTGATTGCGCGTCGGGCCGTTCATCATTGCGCGTCGCTACATCTATGGCCCCATCGGCTCCGCTCAGTTCCACCATGACCCGCCACTTCATCTCGCCCTCCCGGCCCAATGTCAGCCGGTCGGTCCATACACCCCTCGGTTCCAAGTGGACCGCCCGAGCCGGGATCCCGCGTCCGTTTCACAAAGCGGCGTAATCGCCCCCAGGTTCTGGACGGTCTCGAACCGTCTTCAGGACCAACAGGCACCGCTCAAGCCCCAAGGTAAGCAATCACGATTCTTGCCGCACTGAGCATGCATGCCGACGCATGAATCTTGCAAATCTATAACTGTCGCTGTATCGCATCCATACCTAAGGACGTTCAGGGATGCCACCTCAGCTCGGTGATTTTGTGCGTGTCAGAAACCGTCAGTGGCTTGTCGAAGCCGCTAACGAGGTCGGAGAGTACCTCTGCACTACGAGCCTGGCGGGCATCGATGATGACGCCCTGGGGGAACAGGTTGAGGTCGTCTGGGACGCCGAACTCGACAAGGAAGTGCTGAACGCAGACGATTGGCCCTCACTGCTCGGCGCGACGCCCGAGGAACCCGGCACCTTTTCCGCCTATCTCCGCACCATCACCTGGAACACCGCCAGCGCAGCCGATCGGCGGCTCCTCCAGGCGCCGTTCCGCGCCGGCATCCGCCTTGACGCCTATCAGCTTCTCCCGCTGCGCAAAGCCCTGCTTCTGCCGCGCGTCAATCTGCTGATCGCCGACGACGTGGGCCTCGGCAAGACAATCGAGGCGGGCCTCGTGTTGCGCGAAATGCTGCTCCGCCGCCGCGTGGACTTCACCCTCGTCGCGTCCCCCGCCGGCATGGTCCGGCAATGGCAGGACGAACTCGAAGCCAAGTTCGGACTCGCTTTCACAATCGTCGATCGGGACTTTCTGGGCGACCTCCGCCGCGAGCACGGCTTCAGCGCCAATCCCTGGGGAACCGGCAGCCGCTTCATCATCTCGCACGACCTGCTCTCGGATGAGACCTACATGGCCGGGTTGCGCGATCTGCTCGGCGAGTTCCGCCCGCGCGCGATGCTGATCCTGGACGAGGCCCACCATGCCGCCCCGGCCCACGCCGCGCGCTACGCCGTGGACAGTCAACGCACCCGTGCCGTCCGCGCCCTGGCGCCGCGTTTCGAGCATCGGCTGTTCCTGACCGCCACACCCCACAATGGTCATTCCAACTCCTTCTCTTCTTTATTGGAGATGTTGGACCCGCAACGCTTCACCCGCGGGGTGCCGGTCACGCCGAAGGAGCTCGACGCCGTCATGGTGCGGCGGCTGAAATCCGACCTTCGCGCGTTCAAAGTAGCCTTCCCCGAGCGCGTCGTTCAGGAAATCACCCTCCGCGACCTGCCGCCCGACGCCCCGGAACTCGTGCTGGCGCGCATGCTGGACGAATACGGCGTCGCCTTGCGATCCGATGCCGGGCGGGAGGGCCGGCAACGCGTCGTGCAGACCCGCATGCTGTTCGCCGGCCTGCAAAAGCGGCTGCTGTCCTCTATCGAAGCGTTCGCCCGCACGCTCAAGGCTCATCGCAACACCCTGTCTAAACCTGGCAAGGCCCGCCACATCGATCTCAACGATTTTGTCCGCCCGCCGGACCAGGACGACGAGGATCCCACTGAACCGGACGAAAACGAGGTTGTCGCCGCGGCGACCGAAGCCGCGCTGGACGACCGGACCAACCGCTCCGCCCTGCTGGCGCTCGTTGATAAAATGATGGACCTGGCCGAAGCGCACCGCTCCCGCGCCGACGCTCGCGTTGTCTGGCTGACCAAGTGGATCGGCGACAACATGTTCAGCGGCAACGCCTGGAACGAGCGCCGCCTGATCATCTTCACCGAATGGGAAGCAACCCGTCTCTGGCTCGAACGCCGCCTGAACGAGGCGTTCACTGATGCCGACACGGACGGCCGCATCCGGCACCTGACCGGCGCGACCTCCCTCGATGAGCGCGAAGCCCTCAAGCGCGCCTTCAACGCCGATCCGGCGAAGGAGCCTTTGCGCATCCTGGTCTGCACCGACGCCGCCCGCGAGGGCATCAACCTGCAAAGCCGTTGCCACGACCTGATCCACTTCGACCTGCCCTGGAACCCGGCTCGCATCGAGCAGCGCAACGGCCGCATCGACCGCAAGCTGCAACCGGCGCCGAAGGTGTTCTGCCGCTATTTCCGCTACGCCCAGCGTCCCGGCGACATCGTGCTGGAAGCCCTGGTCCGCAAAACCGAACTGATCGCGTCCCAACTCGGCTCAGCCGGCCAGGTCCTGGCCGCGCGCATCTCGGACGACCTCGACCGCAACGGCATCATCGCCGCGCAAGCGGAAACCCTGGCCCGAGCCATCGCCGATGCCGCCGATGACGAGGGCGCCAGCCGGGCGCGGGAAGAACTGGACGACGAGACCGAACGCCGCCGCAAGCGCGAGGCGCGCAACATTGATGAACTCCGCCGCCTGCTTGAAGACTCCGGCCGCCGCGTCGGCGTCGAAACCAACGAGTTGAAGCGCATCGCCGGAATATCCCTCTCCCGCCTCGGCACGCACCTGATGCAGCAGCCGAATACCGAGGAAGCCGGCACCGACCTCTACACCCTCGATCCCAACGACCCGGCCTTCGCCGCCGGCACATGGGCCGAAGCCCTGGACGATCTGCGCGTGCGCCGCCGGCGGCGGAATGAACCGCTGAAGGATTATCGCGCCACTGCCGCGCTGCGGCGTTTATCCTTCGCTCCCGCGGTGTTGCCCAACGGCGCAGACGTGCCGGACGTGGTGCAGCTTCACCTCGAACATCGGCTGATCCGGCGCTTGCTGGCCCGCTTCACCAGTCAGGGCTTCCAGGGAAACCTGTCGCGCTGCTGTGTCGTGGCCGGTCCGGGTGCTCAGCCGCGCGTCGTGCTGCTTGGGCGGCTTGCGCTCTATGGTCCCTCCGCCGCCCGGCTGCACGAGGAAATTCTGCCCGTTACCGCGATCTGGCAGGAAGCATCCCATGGCCGCACCGCCACCGCTTTGCGCCCCCTGGGCCGCGACGGTCAGGAAACGACGCTCGGCCAGTTGGAAACCGCGCTGAGCCATCCGAAGCGCATCGGCGAAACCGTTCGCGCCCGCCTCACCGAGACCGCCGCGGACGACGCGCGCAGCCTGCAACAGGAACTTCGCCAGCGCGCCGAAAATCGCCGCGCCGTGGTCGAAAAGGAATTGACCGAGCAGGGCGAGCGCGAAGCCGCCTCGCTGGTCGAACTCCTCGAATCCCAGCGCGCCCGCATCTGGAAGCAGTCGAACCAGCCGGACGACCCTCAGCTTCTCCTCCCCGGCATCACCGACGCCGAAGCCGCCCAGCGCCGCGCCGATCGGCGGCACTGGTCGGTGCGCCTGGATGCGCTGGATGCCGAACTTCAAACCGAGCCGGAGCGCATCCGCGACGGCTACCGCGTGCGCGCCGCCCGGCTGGAAATGGTCGGGCTTGTCTATCTCTGGCCGGCGACGAACTGACCCATGGCGACTGATCCGAATAGCGAGTGGCTCGGCCACGTCCAGCCGGTCGGGCTGGTGGTGGCCCCCAATGTCCTGGCCGAGCAAGGCCTCGTCCCGTCCGAGCAGACCCGCGCGGACACCGAGGAATTCCGCTCCATGCTGGCCGAAACCGGCCCTGCCGTCGGCGAACCCTGGGAACTTGCCAGCGTCATCCTGAACTGGCCGACCAGCCATGTCGCGGGCGCACCCGGTGCCTCGCCGCTGCCGAGCGACTCGCTGCGTGCCTGGGTGCCGGAAGCTGAAACCGAACTCGTCCCGGATTGGGCCGTGGCGAAGCCCGGCGGCGGCTGGCAGATGCTGGTGCAGCGCCTCCCCCCGAGTATAGAGCCGGATCGGCGCGGCGCGCTGCATGGCTGGGAAGCGACGCCCCATCAGCGTTTGGAGCGGCTGTTGCGCGAAACCGGCGTGCCGACCGGGCTGCTGCTGTCGGACGAATCCTGGCGGCTGGTGCATGCGCCGCGCGGCGAGACTTCGGGCCAAATCACCTTTCCGCTGCGCCCGATGGGCAATGTCGCCGGACGCCCGATGCTGGGCGGATTCAAGCTGCTGCTCGACAAGCCCCGCTTGTTCACCGACGCGCCCGCCAAGCGTCTGCCTGCGATCCTGACCGCCAGCCGGGAGGCTCAGGCGGCGGTCTCCGCCGCCCTCGCCGGCCAAGTGCTGGGCGCGCTGCACGAATTGCTGCGCGGTCTGCACGCGGCGGAGCCGGAGCGCCTTGTGCGCCTGACGGCGGAACGGCCGCAGCAGGTCTATGAGGGCCTGCTGACCGTTCTGCTGCGGCTGATCTTCCTGCTGTATGCCGAGGACCGCGACCTGATCCCGTCCCGCATCGACGCGGTTGGCCGGGCGCTGTATCACCGCAGCTATGGCGTTCGCGGCCTGCACGCGCGGCTTCGCCGCGATGCGGCGCGCAATCCGGACACAATGAACGAGCGCTTCGGCGGGTGGGGCCAGTTGCTGGCGACGTTCAGGCTGGTTCATGCCGGCGACGGCTCGGGCTGGATACGCGGGCGCGGCGGCGATCTGTTCGACCCGGCACGCTTCCCGTTCCTGCAAGGCCAGGACTTGCCTGGTGGCCACGTGCGCATTCCCCGCATCTCGGACGGCGCGGTGCTGCGCGTGCTGGACGGACTGGTGATGTTGAACGGCGAGCGCCTGTCCTATCGCACTCTGGACGTCGAGCAGATCGGCAGCGTCTATGAGACGGTGATGGGCTTCGCCGTGCAGGCCGCCTCCGGCCCGGCGCTGGCGATCAAGGCCGGCAAGAACAACCGCACGCCGGTCTTTGTCGATCTCGCGGCGCTGGCGGCGAAGAAGGGCAAGGACCGCATCAAGGACCTGAAGGAAGAGTATTCCCGCGGGCAACTGAGCGCCGCCCATGCCCGGGCGGTGGAGGGCGCAAAATCGTCGGCTGAGATGGCCGAGGCGCTGCGGCCGATCGTCGATGAGCGCGGCTCATTCGGCGGCGGCATTGTCCGGCAAGGCACGCCGATCCTGCAACCGACCGATGAGCGGCGGCGCACCGGCAGTCATTACACGCCGCGAACTCTCACTCAGCCGATTGTGCAGCACGCGCTGGAGCCGGCGTTCGAGCGCATCGGCGCGGATGCGACGCCCGAAGCGGTGCTGGCGCTGAAAGTCTGCGATCCGGCGATGGGGTCCGGCGCGTTTCTGGTCGAGACGTGCCGGCAGTTGGCGACACGGCTGGTCGCCGCCTGGGCGCGGCATCCGGGCACACGACCGCCGATCCCGCTGGATGAGGACGAGGATTTGCTGGCGCGGCGGCTGGTGGCGCAACGTTGCTTATACGGAGTGGACCGGAACCCGCTGGCTGTCGATCTGGCGCGGCTGTCGTTGTGGCTGGCGACGCTGGCGCGGGATCACGAGTTCACCTTCCTGGATCACGCGCTGAAGTCCGGCGACAGCCTGGTCGGGCTGACACGCAACCAAGTCGGGGCGCTGACCTGGGGCGACGATCGGCAAGATACAATCATGAGCGGCTTCGTGCGGGAGCGTGTGGCCGAGGCGGTGGGCGCCCGCGCCGAAATCCGCGACGCACCGGACGATGTCATGCGCGAGATCCAGGAAGCGCGACATCGCATTCTGGAAGCGCGTATCAACGACGTTCGCGCCCTTGGCGATGCCGTGCTGGCCTGCTTTTTTGCTCACGACAAGCCCCGTGCCCGTGAAGGGACACGGCAGTCGTTTGCGGCGCTACCGGGAGACAGCGAGGCAATGTGGGCCGAGGCGCGGCAATCCGCCGAAACGTTGCAGCAAGGTTCTTATCCGATCCGTCCCTTCCATTGGGAACTCGAATTTCCCGAAGTCTTTCAAGGTGCAACGCCCGGTTTCGACGCCATTGTCGGCAACCCGCCTTTTGCCGGCAAGAACACGCTGATCAACAGCCACCGGGAGCATTACCTGGACTGGCTGCAAACCCTGCATGAAGGGGCGCACGGCAACGCCGACCTGGTGGCGCACTTCTTCCGCCGGGCTTTCGGATTGCTGCGGCCCGGCGGCTGCCTGGGGTTGATCGCCACAAATACGATTGGCCAGGGCGACACACGGCAAAGCGGGCTGCGAGCCGTGATCGCAGACGGTGGCACCATCACGCATGCGATCAGGCGTCTGCCCTGGCCGGGCGAGGCGGCGGTAGTTGTCTCGGTGGTGCATGTGCTGCGCGGCTCATGGCAAGCCCCCGTGCTGGATGGGCGGCAAGTACGCCGAATCTCGGCCTATCTCGTAGAAGGCGACCTGGATGACAGCCCTGCGCCCCTGGCAGCGAATGCGGGCAAGGCATTCGTTGGCATGTATCTGTTGGGCTTGGGCTTCACCTTTGACGACGAAGCCGCGGCGAAGGGCAAGGCCAGCCCCGTCAGCGAAATGCATCGCCTGATTGCCAAAGACCCCCGGAATGCCGAGCGGATTTTTCCGTATCTGGGCGGCGAGGAGGTGAATAGCGATCCACGCCACGCGCACCGGCGCTGGACCATCGACTTCAACGATTTTCCGCTGCGCCGGGAGGTGATGACAAAATCTTGGGCCGGAATGACTGATCAGGAGCGGGGGCAATGCCGGACACGCGGGATCGTGCCGACGGATTATCCCGACCCGGTCGCCACAGACTGGCCAGACTTGCTGGCTATTGTGGAGCGCTTGGTGAAGCCGGAGCGCGATCCTCAGAAGCGTGACGCGCTACGGGACCGGTGGTGGCAGTTCGCAGAAAAGCGGCCGGGCCTGCGTGCGGCGGTGGCGGAGTTGGACGCCATGCATGTGCTGTCCCGCGTTTCGGCCCAGCATTCGGTAACGACTGTTCCTGCCGCAACGATCTGTGCAGAAACGACAATCATTTTTGCAAACAACCAAGCGACATTGCGCGGAATCCTTCAATCCCGCGCGCATGAATTGTGGGCTGCGTTCTTTGCATCGTCGTTGGAAGACCGGCTACGATACGGCCCCTCGGACTGCTTCGAGCCATTCGCGTTTCCCGACGAGACGGCGGCGGCGCCGCTGGTCGCCGAGATCGCAGACGAATATCACCAGCACCGCGCCGCCTTGATGATTGCTCGCAGTGAGGGGCTTACCAAGACCTACAACCGCTTTCACGATCCGTTGGAAATTGGACCCGACATTCAGCGCCTGCGCGATCTGCACCACGAAATGGATGTCGCCGTGCTGCGGGCCTATGGCTGGGTCGACCTCGCCGATACCGCGGCGCCGGAATTCCTGACGGAGGAGACCGAGCAGGACCATCGCTACCAAGGTCGCCTGTTCTGGGCGGCTCCGTTCCGCGATAAGGTCCTGGCCCGTCTCTTGGCTCTGAACGCCGAACGCGCTGCCGAGGAACGGGCTTTCGGGATAGCCCCGCTAGCCTTCGCCGATTGGGATATTGCGGATTTGGACGCCTGACCGATGGCCTCCGCGCAACCTTGGCCACCAAGCCGAAACCAGTGCTTGTTGAATGGAATATCCCAATGAACAATACCGTACCGACGGCCTCGGACCTGGCGGACCAACCGATGCTCATTGTCCATGGCATTTGGATGACACGCTACGCCGGACCGGAATCGAAGATTTACGCCAAAGGCTTCAAAGTGCCGGCCGCACTCGGCTGGGGCGGCGAGATGTTCAACTTTGAAGAGAAACGGGGCAGGCACTACGGCTTCTTTGAAGTGATGGAACGCGAGATCGCTGGGGAGCGTGTCCAGCCTCAACTACATATTGAAAAGCTCGGGGCTTCCGAATCGGCAGACCGTATCAGCGACGTGCTGGTGGTTTGGACCGCGCCGGATCCGCGCCGTCCGGGTCGCACTGTGGTGGGTTGGTACAAGAATGCGACAGTTTACCGGCATAACAGGGAGCCGGGGGCGCGCCTCCGGACAGAGCGGACATACAGCGACGAGGTCGTTCCATACCGTATAGAGGCGGCGGCGGCTGACTGTGTATTGCTTGCTCCCGACGATCGGAGCTATACGATCCCGCCGAGGAAGCAGGGCCAAAAGGGTGTTCCGGGGCAGTTCACCGCCTACTATCCGGCAACCCGCGGCGAGCAAGGCGCGGCAATCGAGCAACAAATTCGCGAATTTATCAGCACCACCGCTATGCGGCAAAGCGCGCTCCCCCGAGGACGTAATCGCGGTGGTCGCCAACCGAATGCTGAAGACCGGAAGCGGATCGAGCAGGCGGCTGTCGATTTCGTCTGGGATCATTTCGAGAAACTCAATTATACGATAAAGGACCGTCAGAGCGACAATAAAGGGTATGACCTTAAAGCAGTCCGGTCTGACGAAACTCTGTGCATTGAGGTAAAAGGCCGTTTCCGCCAGGAAATTTCCGCAGAATTTACCCCGAACGAGTATAGAGCGATACAGTTGGCGGAACGAGGAAAGTTCCTGGACGGCTCCTACCGGATCTGCGTTGTAACCGATGCGCTTGGTACGCCGCGTCTAAATCATTTCCTTTATTGGCCTGCTTCAGATGGCGGCAAACCAGGATGGTGGTCGCTGGATGCCGCGCTGCAGCTTGATTTTGAACCTGTCGTTGGCGCTCGCGTCCAGGCAATCGAGGAAAATCGGTGACACGCCCTCTGACCTCGGGAGCGCCGCTGCCCGCAACCATACGCGCCCGACTGCGCAGCACGTTCCGCCGCGACCTGATCGGCCCCGGCCCCAATGACGTGGACCTCGCTACCGAGCTGCTGAGCGAACGGCCCGGCCGCTGGTATCTCACCGGCTATCTCGTCCCGGCCCCCGATACCGTCCTCGATCCGTCCGAGGCCGACCCGAGCCTGGAACTCGGCGATCCGGCGGAAACAGGCGACCCGCTGCCCGGCGGCGCGCGATCGGAGGATGAGGGCGACCCCGATCCCGCCCCGGCCCGCCGCATCCTCCAGCCCTCCAGCCTCGGTCTGACGGTGCAGGTGCCAGTGATGGTGCGGCATCTGACGGTTACGCTGACCTGGGGCGATTACACCACCGAGCCGCCGATGCCGGTGCTGGAACTGGAGGCAACCGGGCTGCGCGCCACCAACCCGAACTGGCGCCGGCATCCCCGCTCCGCCACGCTGTCCGCCGAGATTCCGGCCAACGGACGGGGACGCCCCATTACCGTGCCTGACAGCGCCGCCATTGGCCATCGGGTCGGCGCGTTGCAGTTGGAACTGCTCGCCCGGCCTTACGATATCAGGCAACCGGACGGCAGCATCGCTCCTACGCGTGTCGTGACGGTGATGCTGGTCAACCGGCGCAGTCCTTTGAAGAACCGCGCGGCCGATTTGACGGCGGCGTTCCAGGTCTGCCTGTCCATCTCCTGCGAGGAAGGGCTGGTCGCGCGCGCCGATTTGTCCAGCCTGAAGGATGCGGAATTCGACCGCAGACTGGCCGATCTGCAATACCGTGACGTAGTGGAGTACGCGGTCGGGCTGAACACCTCGGCCGATTGGCCGGAGGGTGATCGCGTCACCACCGCCTGGACCGAGCCGCTGCCGATGGCCGAGGTGCTGCGCGTCGCTCCCAATCAGGCCATCGGCGGCGTAACCTGGGGGATGGAGGATCTGGCGGGCGCCGCTGCCTCCGCCGAGGCACTGCGGGCGGCGCTTGCCGCCTTGCCGGATGCCTATGCCGCCTGGATCGACGGGCAGGAGGCCGGGATTGGCGGGATCGACGGCGCCTCCCGCCAGGCGACTGCGCATGACCTGATCGCTCGCATGCGGCAGGTGAAGGACCGCATCAGCGCCGGGATCGCATTGCTGGCCGCGGATGCCCGCGCCCGCCGGGCCTTCGCGGCGATGAATGAAGCTGTGGCGCGGGCCGCGCGGCGGCGCAATGCCGGGCCGGGCGGCGATCCTGCCTCGGTCAAGGCGCCCGCCTGGCGGCCGTTCCAGCTTGCGTTCATCCTGATGAACCTACCGGGGCTGACGCAAAAGACCCATCCGGACCGGGAGACGGTGGATCTGCTGTTCTTCCCGACCGGCGGCGGCAAGACCGAGGCTTACCTCGGCCTGGCCGCCTACGCCATCGCGCATCGGCGGCTGTCCTCCGGCGGGGCGCTCGGCGCGGGCGTGACGGTGCTGATGCGCTATACGCTGCGGCTGCTGACGCTGGACCAGTTGTCGCGCGCCGCCGGAGTGATCTGCGCGCTGGAACTGATGCGCGGCGAGGCGGCGTGGCAGGAGAAGGGCAAGCCCCTGCTCGGCGATTGGCCGATTGAAATCGGCCTGTGGGTCGGCTCGTCCGCCAGCCCGAACAAGCTGGGTAAGAAGGGGAATAGCGATGACAGCACCGCCGTGGTGCGGGTGCGGCGATTCAAGCAGACCGGGAACGAGGCTCCGGCGCCGATCAAGGCGTGCCCCTGGTGCGGCACGCCATTCGATCGGCAGAGCTTCGCCTGCGTGCCGAGCGACGTTGCGCCGAAGAACATGGAAATCCGCTGCGCCAACATAGAGTGCGAGTTCACCGGCGACCGGGCGTTGCCGGTGCTGACGGTGGACGAGGCGATCTACCGCCGCCTGCCGGCGTTCCTGATCGCGACGGTGGACAAGTTCGCCGGCCTGCCCTGGCTGGGCGAAGCGGGCGCGTTCTTCGGCCATGTCGATCGGATGGACGCGTTCGGCTTCTATGGCGCGAATGACGGGGCGAACGAAGGCAAGCGGCTGTGGAACGGGGCACGGCTGGACCCGCCGGACCTGATCGTGCAGGACGAATTGCATCTGATCAGCGGGCCGCTGGGCACGGTCGCCGGCCTGTATGAGACGGCGCTCGATCGGCTGTGCCTGCGGACGGAGGAAGGGTTTGCGGTCCGGCCCAAAATCGTCGCCAGCACCGCGACGGTGCGGCGGGCGGAAAAGCAGATCGAAGCGCTGTTCGGCCGCAAGGAGACCCAGGTGTTTCCGCCGCCCGGGCCTGATCGGAACGACAGCTTCTTTGCGGTGACCGAGGCGCCGGAGGTTTCGCCGTCCCGCTGGTATATCGGCCTCGCCGCGCAGGGAAAAGGACCGAAGCTGATCTTCCTGCGAGCGCTCACCACGCTGCTGGCGGCGTCGATGGCCGAACATGGCACGGCGGGCGAGGCCGCGGACCCGTATATGACGGCGGTTTGCTACTTCAACGCGCTGCGGGAACTCGGCGGCGCGCGACGTATCGTCGAGGATGAAGTGCGGACCCGCCTGCGCGAATACGGCGCGAAGCGGCGGCGGCTCGACCCGCCCGATGCGCCCTTCGCCGATCGGCGGTTGCCGCAGGAGACGGGGATATTGGAGCTGACCTCGCGCGTCTCGACCGACAAGGTGGCCGAGGCCAAGGCCCTGCTGGAGAAGCCCTGCAATGGAGTCAACAGCGGCGTCGATGTGGCGCTGGCGACCAATATGATTTCCGTGGGTCTCGACATCACCCGGCTCGGCCTGATGCTGGTCCAGGGGCAGCCGAAGACGGCGGCGGAGTATATCCAGGCGACCAGCCGCGTCGGCCGTGATCCGAACAAGCCCGGCCTCGTGCTGGCGGTGCTGAACGTGCATAAGCCGCGCGACCGGATGCACTACGAGCGGTTCCGGCAGTTCCATGCGTGTTTCTACCGGGTGGTGGAGGCGACCAGCGTGACGCCGTGGGCGGCGCGGGCGCTGGATCGGGCGCTGGCGGCGGTGGTGGTGTCGCTGGCGCGGCACCTGCTGCCGGATATGACGCCGCAGACGGCGGTGGCGCGGCTGAAGCAGCATCCGGAACTGCGGCGGGAGGTGAAGCAGGTGATCGTGTCGCGGGCGCCTCCCGGCGCGGTGGCCGGTGGGACCGCGGCGCTGGAACAGGCGATCGATCAGTTGATGGATGGCTGGCTGGACGTGGCGGACGAGCAGACGCGGACCAGCGGCGCCTTTGCCTACGGACAGGCGACGCATGCGCTGCTGCATGATCCGCTCGATCCGGTGCTGAAAAATCTTGCTCCGGCGCATCAGGCTTTCAAGGCGGCCTGGTCGATGCGGGATGTCGAAGCAACGGTGCCGCTGGATATTCGCCAGCCGAATGGTGCGGTTCTGTCTGTCCCGCAAGGTTCTCGATAATGGCCAAGGATGTGCTTCGGCTGAGCCAGGTGGTGGGTCTGTTCGGACCCGGCGCCATGGTGGACCTGCCGGACCGGTCGGTGATCGTTTCCGGCCTCGACGACTGGGACATGAAGGGGCCTCAGGCGTTCCGGCCGATCGAAGAACCACGTTTGACCGAGGTGTTGCGCGAACGATTGACGCAGGATGGGAGATGGCCAGCCGGTCGGCCGCTCTCGCTGCGAACACCGCCGCTCGGGAACTCCGACCCGCGGTTGTCATCGCCGACGATGCGGGTGCGCGTGTTTCCGACGTGGTTCACGTGCGAGGAACCGTCAGCGGAGGATGCGCGGCGGAGACGCTTGGTGCGGTGGTCCGAGCTCGATCCGCTGCGGCGGCGCGACTGGATCGATGATGCCGGCAAGCGGCAGGCGGTGACGCCGATCCGCTTCGTTTGCGGATGCCAGAACGGGCATTTGCAGGACATCGATTGGAAATGGGTGATCCATGGCGAAGCAGCGTGCCAGAAGCCGATGTCGCTTCAGGAATACGGCACGAGCGCGGAGCCGCGCGACACCCGCGTGCAATGCGGCTGCAAGAAGTCGATCGGCCTGGACGAGTTGTTCATCAAGGGCCGCCTCGGAAAATGTCACGGCAGCCGGCCATGGATCGGCGACAGGGAGGAAGGCTGCGACTCTGAACTGAAGCTGCTGACCCGAAGCGCGACCAACACGTATTTCGCGCAGGTGGCGACGGTCATCTCCCTACCGAAGGTCGAAGATAATCTGACTACGCAGATCATGGGCGTGCATTCCCGGATCAATTGGGTAGAGGAGCCTAAAGACGTGGCAAAGGCGCGGAAGTCGGCGCCGGAGGTCGCCGCGGCGCTGCAAGATTACTCCGACGAGGAGGTCTTTGCCCGTCTGCAACAACTCCAGGTCGGACTGAAGGAGACCGCGGCAAAGGACCCGCGCATCGCGGAATTCGAGTTGCTGGCGAGCGGGCGACCGGTGATTGGGGAAAACCGTCCGGACGCCAAACTTCACGCCGAAACGCTACCACGGGCCGTCTGGGACCCGGACAGCGATCTGGTGTGTGAGGGGATAGCCTCGCTGGTTGCCGTCCATCGTTTGCGGGAGGTTTGCTGCCTTTACGGATTCACCCGCTTCGAGCCGTCGCCGCTGGCCGACGATGGCCTGGAGGACATCGGCCTTGCGATCCGCGGCGCATCGCTGGGGGTGGGCAATGACTGGTTGCCGGCCGTCGAGCAGTTCGGCGAAGGTCTATTTATCCAGTTCAGCCCGCAGAAGCTGCAGGAGTGGTTGGATCGCGGAGGTACGCGAGCGCGACTACAGCAGATGGCCGATGCCGCTATGGCGTGGTCGGTGAAGAACCGTCAACCGGTCGGGTTTAGGAGCGGTGGCCTCTATATGCTGGCCCACAGTCTGTCTCATGCGCTGATGATCGAAATCGCGCTGGACTGCGGGTATCCCGCGACTGCGTTGAAGGAGCGAATCTATGCTCTACCGCGCTTAAATCCGGCTGATCCGTTACGGTGCGGCTTGGTAATTTACACCGCAACCGCCGGGATACAGGGCACGCTTGGCGGCCTGGTCGAAGTCGCGAGCCGGTTTCGGCACGTGCTGCGCTCAGCATTGGAGCATCTTCAGATTTGCTCGGGAGATCCGATCTGCGCCGACCATGATCCGACGACACGGACGGATGACCGGGCGCTTCACGGTGCCGCGTGCCATGGCTGCATGCTGGTCGCCGAGACGAGTTGCGAGGCGCGGAACCTGCATTTGGATCGGGCACTGCTGGCGGAGACCATGGCGACCGCTGGGGCGGGATACTTCGATTTGCGGAAACAGGAGACCGTAAGGATGCCCGGCGGTGGAAGCGTTGAGGGGGCTGATCCGGCCCGATGAAACCACGGGTAAAGCGCTTTGCCGAGGCGATCGCCAAGCCCGGCTGTTAATCGATCGGCGACCGTTGCTGCCGACCTCCAGCATTTTGCGACCCTTGTCCGTAACGCCGACCGTTTCCGGTTCGCCCGGTGCCCGCACATGCGCCACGAGCCCGGCATCCACCGCGTCCTCCCAGACCATGACCCAATTTCCGCACTTTGGCGATTCTGCGGCTTCAAAACCCGCAGCTTTCCTTGGGTTCTCCGGGCACAACGCAAAGTGTGGTGCCAAAAGGGACCTTTGAATTCTGGGGATCCCATGAACAAGCTTGACGAGAGCCGATTCTGCCGCGTGACAATCAAGGTGAAATATCAGAATAACACGTGGGAAGGGCTGTTATCGCGTGTTATGCCGTGCTATGGGGTCCCACATGGTCGATTCAGTAACCGAGGCGCGCAAGCGGCAGATCGCACGGCTGGACGGCGCCAGGCCGCCGACGGCGCGCAAAGCCATGGCGCTGGCGAAATCCAAAGCCTACCAGGACGGCGCCGATGCCGAGGCGACACTGCGGGCCTACGCGACCGATGTCGCGAACTTCGAGGCATGGTGCACAAAGTACGGCTTCACGGCCATGCCAGCGACGCCGGAAGTGGTGGGCGCTTATCTGGCCGCTGCGGGGGAAGGCTATGCGATGCCAACGTTGCGCCGTCGGGTCGCCGCCATCGCGCGCGCCTGCGGCGTCGCCGGGCATCCGCTCGATACCAAGCACCCGGCGATCCGCGAGACCCTCCGCGGCATCGGCCGCAAACACGGCACGCCGGCGCGCCGGGCGGCGGCACTGACCACGACGGAGGTTCGCAGACTGTGCCGGGCTTGCGGCACCGGTATCGCCGGCGTCCGCGACCGTGCGCTGTTCCTGCTCGGCTTCGCCGGGGCCATGCGCCGCTCCGAACTGATCGGGCTCGACGTCGAGCACGTGACCTGGACCGAGGAGGGGCTGAAGCTGCTGATCGAACGCTCCAAGACGGACAAGCAAGGCGAAGGTGTCGAAATCGCCATTCCGCGCGGAAAGGCTGAGGAAACCTGCCCGGTAGCCGCGCTGAAGGAGTGGCTCGACCTGGCCGAGATCAAAGCCGGACCGCTGTTCCGCAAGGTCAACCGCGGCGGCGCGGTCGAGAGCGCCCGGCTGAGTGCGGACGGGGTGCGCCAGATCCTGCTCAAACGCGCCGCCGTGGCCGGTTTGAAGGGCACGCTGGCCGAGCCGGTCAGCCCGCACGGGCTGCGTGCGGGGTTCGTGACGACGGCCTATCGCAACGGCGTGCCGGACGAAGAGATCATGGGACACACCCGGCACCGGAGCCTGACCACGATGCGAAGCTACGTCCGACGGGCCAAGCTCAGCCAAGCCAGCCCGGCGGGCAAACTTGGCTTGTAGTGCCATGACTGCCGTCCTTCAGCGCGAACGTCCAGTCTGCTGACGTCTTTCGATGGGCTGGAAAATTTGTAGCCTTCGTGCTACATATTCCTTCGATATGTAGTGTGAAGGTGCCATATGCCTACCCCTCACAACCCGTCGGCCGCCGTGCGCCGCACCCTGCGAAAGCTCGGCGCCGATATTCACGACGCCCGCCGTCGTCGCGGGTTACCCATGGCGGTCGTGGCCGAGCGCGCCTTCACGTCACGGTCCACTCTCCAAAAGGTGGAGGCTGGCGACACCAGCGTCAGTATCGGCATCTACGCTGCGGTCCTACAGGCGCTCGGCCTGCTCGACGGACTGGATCAGGTTGCCGACATCGGCAACGACAGCGTCGGCCAAGCGCTCGCCAGCGCCGAGTTGCCCAAACACATCCATCTGAAACGAACAGCCAGAACCGCCAATGGCTGATTTCGAAGTCCATATCGATTTGCACGGCCGAACACGACGCGTCGGTCTGGCCAGGAGCAACCGTGTCCGAGGCAACGAAACCGTCGTCTTCGAATATTCATCTGAATGGCTCGCCGATACCGATCGCTTCTCGATCGAGCCCGCCCTCACGCTGACGCGCGGCGGTTTCGCGCCCCCAGCCGGTCAGGCCACCTTCGGCTCGATCGGAGACTCGGCCCCTGACACCTGGGGACGGCGTCTTATGCAACGCGCCGAACGCCGCCTCGCCGAACGCGAGAGGCGTGCCATACGCACGCTTACGGAGAGCGATTATCTGCTTGGTGTCGCTGACGAGACCCGGCTTGGCGCACTCCGATTCCGCTGGGTTGGCGACGAGACTTTCCAAGCGCCGATCCGAGCCGGCGTGCCCGCCCTAATCGAACTCGGGCGGTTGCTTCAGATCACCGAACGGATTCTCCGAGACGAGGAAACGGACGAGGATCTTCAGCTCATTTTCGGGCCCGGCTCCTCCCTCGGCGGTGCACGCCCCAAGGCGTCGGTCATCGACCAACATGACCGCCTCTCCATCGCCAAATTTCCGAAGGAAACCGACGACTACAGCATGGAGACCTGGGAGGAGATCGCGCTACGCTTGGCCGGCCAGGCCGGCATCGCTACCCCACAGCACGAGTTGATCAACGTCGCCGGTAAGGCGGTCATGCTATCGCGACGTTTCGATCGTGATGGCGCCATCCGCGTCCCGTTCCTGTCGGCGATGGCGATGATGGGCGCCAGGGACGGCGAGCGCGGCAGCTACCCGGAAATCGTCGACGCCCTCGCGCAACACGGCGCCCGCGGAAAGACTGACGCTCATGCCCTCTATCGGCGTGTCGTACTCAACGTGCTGATCTCCAATGTTGACGATCACCTGCGCAACCATGGATTCCTGTGGGTGGGCAAGGCGGGATGGTCGCTCTCTCCGGCCTACGACCTCAATCCTGTCCCGACCGATCTCAAGGCACGGGTGTTGACGACGAACATCGACCTCGACGAAGGCACCTGCTCGCTCGACCTGCTCGAGGCGGCGTCGGGATATTTCGCACTCACGCTGGCGGAGGCCCGCGCGATCATCAAAGACGTCGCGATGGTGACCGCAGCTTGGCGGGACACCGCCCGGGCCGTCGGCGCCCGCTCGGCCGAGATCACCCGCATGTCCAGCGCCTTCGAGCACGACGATCTCAAACGTGCGCTGGCGCTATGAGTTCAAGCAAGAAGATGCGCCCACTTAACACGTTGGAATGGAATTGATGCGTGTTATGTCCGTAGCAGCGTCGGGTTTGGGCGGGGAGGATCGACACCGCCGACCGCTTTACCCTGACGGAGAAGGGGCGCTGTCCGTATCATCAATTTTAAGCGAATCGTCTCGCAACCCCATAGGACATTTTTGCAGAGGACATGAAACGCTGAGTGATTCATCTTGCACATGAGCCATACCATGACAGCATTGGGGGTGAAAGGATGGTCAACAAGGCCAAGAGCGCAGAATTGCGACGGCGCTTCATGCAGACGGCCCTGGACGCAATCGTTCAGTCCGGCGTCAATGGGGTCAAGCATCCGCTGAAGTTTCTCGTCAATCCCACGACTGGCACGTGGTTCGCTCGCCGCGCCAGCAGCGAGGAACCCACGGTCCAAGCCGGACATCTGGTAAGCCGGCACAGTGAGCAACCGGAGCGCTTCGCGCTCGAGGACTCAACGTTCAATCAGGTGAGCAGCAACAAGGGCGAAACTCAGGGAGCAGTCTTCTTCAAGACCGCGGTAAGTATCGGCAATGTGCCGGTGGAGTTGCGAACTGCGACGACCTGGGAAAGCATCGGGGAGTTGCCGGCAGGTACCCTAAACCGGTCCAATGTCTCGACCGGATGGGATGGCTCCGGGCCAATAGCGCCGCTGACGCTTAAGAAAAAGCGCGGTGCCTGAGAACAGGCCAGCGCCGGGGCTTCCGGTGGTGAACGGCCATGCGATGAGCGTCGATTGGCGACCCGCGTCAGGTGGTGTGGTTCAGGCTGGATTCCCCCGCGGTCAGCCGCTCTCGCTACTAATAACACGCGGGAATGCGCGTTATGGCGTCTTAAAGTCGTGCTATAGGTCGTTTATGGTTGATCCCGTCACTGAGGCCCGAAAGCAGCAGATCGCACGGCTGGATGGCGCCAAGCCGGCCACGGCTCGCAAAGCCATAGCGCAAGCGAAATCCATAGCCCACCAGGACGGGACGATGCCGAGGCGGCACAGTGGGTCTACGCGACCGATGTCGCCCGGTAAGCGGTGTCGGGTCCAGGCAAGATCTATGTCCTCGACCGCCTCCTAAACCTCCAGCCGCGCTCGTACGACTTTGATGCGGCGGGCGAGATCATCCTCGGACAGCAAACCACGACTGAGGATGGTATGGACCAGCGCGAGCAACTGGCGTTCGGGTGCCGGCACTTCGCTGTAGATTCTGCAAGCCAAATGGTCCTCGGTCAGACGCCGATCAAGAGCGGGAAGGGCACCGCCGACCGCAAGAGCTTCGCAAGTGGCATTCAGGCTCGTCTTCCAGGGCGGATCGGGATTGGTGACGCCGTAATGTGGTGCAAGTTCGTCCCAGGTTTTGCCTTGGTTTCGCATGGCTTCGAGCAGCGGGATCGGCGACGGATCGACATTATCGTCCGGCGTGCTCATGGTACGGCTGCCCCGCGATGGACAGGCCGCCGCGCCATCTGGACGGGACGGTCGTCGTCGGCGTTGCGACCGGCGCGCGGCAATGCGACGCCAATCATGCAATCCCGCGTAACGATTTCCGCCAACTGCGCCTCTGTCCAGTTCTCGGTGCCGGCCGGTCGCACGGGCAGCACCATGAACCGGCATTTCTGGTTGGAGTCCTCGACACGGACTTCGACTTCGGGCGGGATGACAAGGCCGAACTCGGCCAGCACTTGGCGTGGCCAGCGGACGAGTCTGCGACGATAGTTCGGCGAGCGATACCACTCGGGCGACATGCCCAGAAGGGGGCGCGGATAGCAGGAGCAGAGGGTGCATACGATGACGTGATGCAGCGCCGGGGTGTCTTCGAGGACGTGGAATTCCGTGTAGTCGCTCGGCGTGCCGGACCCGGTGGGTTCCATCCAGTCAACACCGATTTCCTTGCAGCCGGCGACGCCATCGGTCAGAACGCGGGCCTTGAACGCAGGATCAGTCCAGGCCTTGGCGACGAGGCGGGAGCCTGCTGCCGGGCCGATGGATTCTGCCCATTCGGTAAATTTTCGATGATCTTCGGCGGTGAAGAGACCCTTCTCGATTGCAAGTTCTCGAACCGCGATTTCCAGCACCTCAAAGTCGGTGATTTCGTCTACCATCGGCGCGGCGGGATGCACGTGGCCATCAGCGTGCTGATGGTCTTGTTCCTGTGCCATGGCTTGCCCCCCTATTTGTTTTGATTGGCT
>Ga0326728_10004491_pt1 | contig 41151 bp, 55 predicted proteins | sample MB3enrmetagenome_FD_207602 | JGI IMG/M metagenome (GOLD analysis project Ga0326728, IMG submission 207602) | Lab enriched peat soil microbial communities from McLean, Ithaca, NY, United States - MB31MN | ecosystem: Environmental > Terrestrial > Soil > Wetlands > Peat | place: USA: New York... | reverse complement strand
TCCCCTTCAGTCCTTCCCGGCCAACCACGGCCAAAGGAAGGACGCTGACACATCACGTCAGAAGGGGGTCATTATTGGATGCGAAAACCACCCCTCAGGGGGTCATTATTGCAAGCGAATTCACAGTCCTGCCCGAAGGGGAGAAGGGTGAGGGCGTCAGGCTCGCTAGGCCGAGTTCCGTTCGGGATAAGCCAAGGCAGAAACGGCGGTCAGAGGGGGGATAATTTGGCCCGCGCCCGGATAGACGCTGACGGGGAAACCAATCCTCACGAATTGGTGGGCCGGGTTTATACGGACGAATTCATTGCCGGACTGGCAAAGCAATTCGACTTTGACGCCCAAAATCCCGACATCGTCCGGAAAATCAAGAGAATAGGCCAGCTCAATATCGTCTTCCGGCGCGATGAGCCTGGGGCGGAGTTATCCGAGCTGCGGGGAAAGCACCTAAAATTGGCGGGTCAAGCACAACAGTTCTTGAAAGCCATAAAATCGTTCTGCATGTCAGCCGACAAAGAGATTTTATACATGACGGCTGTGCGCCTCGAAGAGCCGCCGCCGCAAACGGAATTTCCGGGTCTCACCGAACACGAAAAAAGGCAAACCAGCGAGCCGTATCTCCGGGAGCTTGAGCGGCTAACGAGGTTGTTCCAAGCCGCATGTGAGGAGATTGCAGAATTCTACACGCTGCGAAGAGGCCCTAAGATAAATTCCGGCCTCCAAGTTTTGGTCATGCATGCCGTGCGATTTTTCAAAGAAGAATTAAACGGCCGCCCTTTTACCCTCGATCATTACAAGCCATTTAAATCGACGCAAGCCTATGATTTTGTTAAGGTTCTAGTAGAGCCATTGGATGACGCGACTCACGACAATATCGTCACCGCGATTCGCGTTGAATTACGCCGCCGCACCGCGTAAAAGAGATTGATTAATCCCTCGAAAAATAAGCCGCGCTGATTTTTCTCGCAGGAAAATGCGCCCTCGGGAAATTAATCATGTGGTGCTGTCGACTCACAACATTCGCGACGGCTTTTGGCTCGAAACTCTGTCAGTGAAACCTCGTGCCATAAAGGGCGCGTTGGGCAAGACTTCGCCCATGCACAGGTCGCCCAAAGTTCGAATCTGGCGCACGCCCGCCAACGACAATGAGCCGCCGAAGGCGCGGCTGCATACAGACATATGGATGACAATGGCATGAGCCGCCGGGTTGCCCGCTTTACGCAGGCCGATATACGGCGCGCCGTCGAAGCTGCGAAGGCGGCGGGCGAACAATGGGCGGTGGAAATCGACCCCGACGGTACGATTCGGATCGTACAGGTCACCCATAAACCTCGGCAAAGGCCGGAGATTGGCCTTGACAGGAGGATCGTGCTTTGATGGACGAAATGCCCCGCCCACGGCCTTTGCACCTCCATCGCTACATGACCCGACACGGCCGGGTTGTTTGGTATGTCCGCGGCAGCGAGCCGCCTCGGAAGAAGATTCGTATCCGCGCCGAATACGGTACACCGGAGTTCGAGGAAGAGTACCTAGCCGCACTCAATGGGGAGAAGCCGAAACCCAAAGCGAAGGCGCGCACCGGTTCGCTCAAATGGCTCTATGCCCGTTATCGCGAGACCGATGCGTGGTTCGCGCTGGCGGCATCGACACGCAAGGCGCGCGAGAACATCTTCGCGCATGTAATGGAGACAGGCGGTGACGAACCCTATGCAGCGATCAAGCGCGCTGACATCGAGGAAGGTAAGAACCGGCGACGCGAGACGCCAGGCGCCGCACGCGACTTCCTCGATACCATGCGCGGGCTGTTCCGTTGGGCCGTCGAGGCAGGGCTTGTCGCTGTTGATCCGACCGCAGGTGTCAGGAATCCGAAGCGCAAAAAGAGTGAGGGCTTCAAGGCTTGGACGCTGGACGATGTGGCGCGATATGAAGCGCGCTGGGCGCCAGGCACGCGTCAGCACGTATGGCTGCATGTTCTACTTTATATCGGCTGTCGGCGTGGCGATGCGGTAATTCTCGGCCGACAACATGTTCGCGACGGCATCGTGAGCTTCGTGACCGAAAAGGGCCGAGAGAAAACCCGCATCGAGGTGTCACGGCGTATCGAGCCGGAACTGGCCGCCACGCTAGCACAAGGGCCTTGCGGAGACCTCGCCTTTATCTGCGGCGAACGCGGCGCACCGCTTACCAAGGAAAGTTTCGGAAACGAGTTCAAGGCCGCGTGCGTCAAAGCTGGCATCCTCGACAAGCCGGCACACGGATTGCGCAAGCTCTCAGCTACCTTGTGGGCTAAGCGCGGCGCGACAGAGCATGAGCTTATGGCTATGTTCGGATGGCTCACCCCTGCGATGGCCGCGCTCTATACGCGCAACGTTGATCGGCGCCGTCTTGCCATGTCCGCAGCCGAACGCTTGGCGCGAACGCGTTAGCAACATTCTATGGCCCCACCTATGCAAAAGGTGGGGCCGCCAAGCCAGATTATCTAGAAATTTCTGTCGCTTATTTTTGGCTTGGTGCGGTCGAGAAGAGTCGAACTTCCACAGGGTTTCCCCCGCTAGCACCTCAAGCTAGTGCGTCTACCATTCCGCCACGACCGCATCGCCGGGGTGGCGGGGTGTAGCAAACCGGCAATTACTTGTGAAGGGTGCTTTCCCTCGGCCGAGCAATCAGGGTTGGCGTGGCGGCTGATTGCGAGGCCGTAAATAACATCATCCGAAAAAGGCCGGCGCCGAGCGCCACAAAACGAAGACCGCGACGGCCACGACAACGCTGGCGAAGACGCGGGTCAGCGCGGTGCGCTGCGCCGCCAAGCGGCCTGCGAGCGTGACGCCAAGCAGCCCGCCGCCGATCCCGCCGATCACGAAGAGGCCTGCGATGCGCCAGTCCACCTGCCCGGCCAACGCGTAGGATACGGCCGTCGTCAGCCCGAAGGTGCCAACCGAAACCAGCGAGGAACCCACCGCATTAAGCGTCGCCATGCCGCTGCCCAGCATGATCGCGGGCACGATCAGAAAGCCGCCGCCGATGCCGAAGAAGCCGGACAGCAGACCCGTGGCCAATCCGGCGCCGACGAGCCGCACGGCGATCTTGGGATTGATGCGGACGCCAGCATCGCCCACCGCGGCGCGCGGGCTGAACATCGCCGCGGCGACCGCCAGCATCACCAGACCGAAGAGGAACAGCAGCTTCTGTCCGTCGACCATCCGCCCGAGCTGCGCGCCCGCTGCGGCGCCCGCGATACCGGACAGCGCGAACACCACGGCGCATGGCCATTTGACGTTGCCGGCGCGCGAATGGGCGAACAGATTGGCGAAGGCGTTGGCGGCGACCGCCAGCGCGCTGGTGCCGATCGCCACATGGGGCGAGCGCACGCCCACCACATAGACGAGCAAAGGCACGGCGAGGATCGAACCGCCGCCGCCGAGCAATCCCAGTGCGAAACCCACCACGCCGCCGCTGCCGACAGAAAGAAGATCGTGGCTCACGCCGCGGCCGCTTTGTTCCAAGGCATGACGGCCAACAGTTTGGCAAGACCGCACCAGCCGGAAATTCCCGCGAACACCAGACCACATCCCATGAACAGGGAAATGCCCGCGAACCAAGTTGAGACGAACGCGGCGAGGATCAAGCCAAGCAGCACGAGGCTGCCGGCCACGATCATCACCTGACGCTGCAATTCGATCGGTTTGCTGCGGTCGAGGCGCGTCGGAAGCCCGGCTTGCTTCCAGGCCGAAAGCCCGCCCTCCAGCACATAGATTTCGGGAAGGCCGAGCGCGGCCAGCTTCTCGAAATTCACGCAGGTGCGGTTGCCGCTCTGGCAGTGGAAGATCACGGCGGGGGCGCGTTCCGCTTCGAACTGCTCGGCGTTAAGGCCCGACAAAGGCACCAGCCGCGCGGTAGCGATGTTCTCGCGTGCGTGTTCCGTGGGTTCGCGGATGTCGACGAGAACCGCATCGCCGGCGTCGATGAGGCGCTTGGCTTCGAGCGGGGAAATCTGAGCAATGGTCATGGGGGTCACCTTCCGCAATAAAGTTCGGTGAGGAGTTTGACGATGCGCAGCGCCTTAAGATCGGCGACGCGATAAAAGATCGTCTGCGCCTCGCGCCGCGTCGCCACGAGGCCCTGCTCGCGCAGTTTCGCCAGATGCTGCGACAGCGCCGATTGGCTGAGGCCGGAGCCTTCCACCAATTCGCCGGCGCTTTTTTCGCCGCCCGCCAGTTCGCACAGCACGCGTAGCCGCGCGCCGTGCGCCAACGCGCGCAGCATCTCCGCCGCCTCGTCGGCCTTGTCCGCCATGGCCACGAGCTGCGACATTTGAGCACTTCTCGCCACGTCCTTCTCCATTAGATATTGCTAAATTAGATAATACTGATATATATGTCAAGTCTTTTTTGCGGAGGTTTTGATGGAGCCCGTCATTTCTGCTTTTTTCGACGAAGCCACCTACACGATCAGCTATCTTGTGTCTGATCCCGTGTCGCGCAAGGCCGCGATCATCGATCCGGTGCTCGATTTCGACCCGAAATCCGGGCGCACGGCGAACCGATCGGCGGAAAAGCTGCTTGCCGCGGCGAAAAGCGCGGACTTCGAGATCGAATGGATCCTCGAAACCCACGCCCATGCCGATCATCTGTCGGCGGCGGCTCACCTCAAGGACCGCACCGGTGCGCAGGTGGCCATCGGCGAATACATCAAGGCGGTGCAGAAGACCTTCCGTCCCATCTTCAACGCGACGGATATCGAGGGCGACGGGCGGCCCTTCGACCGGCTGCTCAAGGACGGCGAGACGTTCGCCATCGGCGGTCTCACAGTCGAAGTGCTGCACACGCCCGGCCACACGCCGGCTTGCGTCAGCTATCGTATCGGGGGCAACGTCTTCGTCGGCGACACGCTGTTCATGCCTGATTACGGCACGGCGCGCGCCGATTTTCCCGGCGGCGATGCGCGCACGCTATACCGCTCGATCAAGAAGCTCTTGGCGCTGCCGCCCGAAACGGTGCTGTGGATGTGCCACGATTACGGCGCGCCGGATCGCAAGACCTACGCCTGGCAAACCACCGTCGGCGAAGAGCGCGCCAGGAACGTCCACGTCCATGACGGCACCGACGAAGAGGCTTTCGTCGCCATGCGCACCGCGCGCGACAAAACATTGGCGATGCCGGTGCTGATCCTGCCGTCGGTGCAGGTGAACATCCGCGCCGGCCACATGCCCCCACCGGAAAGCGACGGCAATGTCTATCTGAAACTGCCGGTGAACAGGCTTTAGATGCCTTCGCCGTCCACGCCTTGGGCGCCAGCGCCGTGGATGCCGCATTCGTCCTTGGGTAGGCCGGACCAGCGGCCGTCGCGATAGCTCTCTCCCGCCCGGACGCGCCGCGTGCAAGGCAGGCAGCCGATGGAGGGGTAGCCGTCCTCCACCAGCGGATGGCGCGGCAGCTTGTGCGCGTCGACGTAGGTTTCGAGATCGGCGAGCGACCAATCTGCCAGCGGATTGAAGCGGAAACGGCCTTCGAAATACTCCACCGTCCGCATCGCGGCGCGCAGCCTGGTCTGGAACCGCTTGCGGCCGGTGATTTGCGCGGCAAAGCCATCCAGCGCCCGCGTCAGCGGCTCAATTTTGCGGAAATGGCAGCAGGCGTCGGTGTCGCGCGCCCATAAGGTACCGTCCGGATCGCTGGCGGCGCGGTCCGCCGGATGGGGCGCCAGCGAGCGCACGTCGCCCAGTCCGAGCAAATCCTGCAAGCGGTCGCGGTAGCGCAGCGTCTCGCCGAACAGTTTGCCGGTGTTGAGGAACAGCACCGGCGTCCGGGGATCGATGCTCGCCACCAGATGCAACAGCACCGCCGATTCCGCTCCGAAAGACGAAACGACGGCGGCGCGACCGTCAAACTCACGGAGTGCCAACTCGAGGACGCCGCGCGCGTCGCGGCCGTCCGCCGCCGACTGCAGCTGCGCCAGCTTGGCTCGCGCCAGCGGATCGGCTGTACCCGCCCCCGCCCGGTCGAAGGCGCGCGGCCCGCGATAGCGGTCTATGACGGTGACGACGCTCATGCGAGCCAGCCTTTCTTTTCGACCAGGTCGCTGGTGCGTCTTGAAATTTCGTCGGGCGCAACGCCCTCGGCGCGCCAGGCCGCGCGCGCGCCGCCCAGCGTCTTCAGCCGCTCGTCCCATTCGGGACCGAAACGCTCGTCCAGCCATTCGCGCAGCAGCCGCGCCAAGCCGGGCGCCCGCCCGCCGGTCGAGACGGTCAGCAGCAAGGCGCCACGGCGCGTTACGGCTGGCAGGTGAAAATCGCTCAGTTCGGGCCTGTCTTCGACATTGACCAACACGCCAAGCGACCGCGCCCTACCGGCGAGCCTCTGTGCCGCTTCGCCTTCGAGCCCTGCCACGAACAGGATGGACAAAGACTGCAACGCCGCGTCGCTGTTTTCGACGGACACGCGCAGCGGATCGACGCCGGATGCGGCCAACATGGCCTCGCGCCGCTTGAGCCCTTCGCCGGCGCCGATAAGGCCGATGCATACCATCTTGGGATCAATGGAAATCGGAAGCACGACGACCCTCTGTGGCTGGACCCCCGCCTTTTACAAACAATTAGGTATTATGATTTCATAATGCAAGGACATGATGGGGAATAAATTTTTATACATCTCATATAATGTAATTATTGATACCCCCTCAGGACCTCCTTCACCGAAACCCCTATCTTGTCGCCGTGGATCACGATTTCGCCTTTGGCCACAGGCTTGTCGTTGGCCAGGATGGTGACCGGATCGTCCTGGGTCACGTCCAACTCGATCACCGCGCCGCGTCCCATGCGCAGCAACTGATGCATGGGAATGACGGAGCGGCCGAGGACGACGGAGATTTCCACTTTGACGTTGGATAAATTGGTGTTCATGAGCCACATCCAAGGGGCAGCGGCGCAAATCCTTAGGTCGACATGCTTTCGGACCCGTTAACGCAAGCCGTCGAATGGCGCATCGCCGAGGGCGAAACGCCCTATCCGGAGGCGGTGGCGTTCATGGAGGCGCGTGCGGCGGCCATCGCCGAAGGCCGCGAAGGCGAGCTCGTCTGGCTGGTGGAGCATCCGCCGATCTACACCGCCGGCACCAACGCCCGCGACGGCGATCTCATCGAAGCGCGCTTTCCGGTCTATCGCAGCGGCCGCGGCGGACAATTCACCTATCACGGCCCGGGCCAGCGCGTCGGCTACGTCATGCTCGATCTCAAGCGGCGCGGCGGCGACGTACGCTGCTTCGTGTACGAACTGGAGGAGTGGCTGATCCGCACCCTCGCCCGCTTCGGCGTCAAGGGCGAGCGGCGGGACGGCCGCGTCGGCATCTGGGTCGTGCGCGGCCGCGACGAAGACAAGATCGCCGCGCTCGGCGTGCGCGTGCGCCGCTGGGTGACGTTCCACGGCGTGGCCTTGAACGTCGATCCGGACCTCACGCACTTCTCGGGCATCGTGCCGTGCGGTATCCGCGAGCACGGCGTGACGAGTCTGGCCGATCTCGGCCTGCCGGTGACCATGGCGGACGTCGATGTCGCCTTGCGCGCGGCGTTCGAAGAGGTCTTCGGCGTCGCCACGACCGGCTAGTAGGTCGGCTTCAGATAAAAGCCCCTTTGATCGGGCGGCGCGGCCAAATGCAGCTCGACGTTTCTGACGCGTGCGCTGGAAGGTCCGCGCATGCAAGCACCGACGAAAGTCTCAACCGCGGCGTTCGGCCCGGACACCAGCGCTTCGACCGTGCCGTCGGCGCGGTTGCGCACCCAGCCGTCGAGTTTCAGGCGCGAGGCCTCGGCGACCGCGAAATAGCGGTAGCCCACGCCTTGGACATCGCCTTCGATGCACAATCGCAAGGATGTGATCTCGTCGCCGCCGCTCATGACGCGGAATTAACACCTTCACACAGGAAATTGAAGTGCCTCACCCGCGCGTAGTTCGTATCTCCGACGCGATGGCAGTGCAGCCATGCAGACGGAGCGCCTTGGTGCATTAGCGAAGCATATTGCATGTTCGGCGCGCCACGCGGCGGATGGAGTGTTGCGTGCGATTTGCGTTCTTGGGGACAGCGGCGCTGGCGCTGGCGTTGACCGCCGGTTTGGCTCACGCCCAGACTGCGCAAGCGAGCATCTTGACCTATGAGGCGTCCTATTTTGCCGACGCCCGCCCGAGCACCGCTTACGACATGATCGGCCGGCTGCCGGCCTTCACCTTCGACGACGGCAACACGGCGCGCGGCTTTGCCGGAACCGCCGGCAACGTGCTGATCGACGGGCTGCGGCCGACCTCGAAGACCGACGATCTGCAATCCGTCCTGACGCGCATCCCCGCTTCCGACGTCGCGCGCATCGAGGTGATCCGCGGCGGCGCGCCCGGCATCGACATGCAAGGCCAGACCGTCGTCGCCAACGTCATCCTCAAGAAGACGGATTCGACCAAGCTCATCGCGCAACTGCAGGACGACATCTTCCTCGGCGATTTCCACACGGTCCCATACGCGAGCGTCGAGTTCACCCGTCAGGCGGGCGACAGCACCTACGAAGCGACACTGGAGCGCTACGGCAATTACGACGATTCCGTCGGCAACGGCACGCATAGCGTCACCGATGTGTTGAACGACACCACGACGACGCAGCGTGCGCACACCACGGGCATGGGCACCGGCGGCGCGCTGAATGCCGCGGCGACCGTTCCCTTGTTCGGCGGCCAATTCAAGGCCAAGCTGACGCTGGAGCAGGATCCCTGGCACGACACCGTCGCCTATTCCGGCTCGCCAGGCGATCAGTTCTTCACCGACCGGGACGGCGACGAGGTCGGCGAACTCGGCCTGCATTGGATCGGAAAGATCGGCGCTTCTGAGCTCGAAACGCTGATCCTTCAACGCCTGGAACGCTCGACCGATCTCAGCACGCAGGCGGCCGTCGGCAACGACCAGGTCTTCTGGTCGGAGACCAGCAGCGGCGAAACCATCGCGCGCGCCACGCTGCGCTACCCCTTTTCGGCGGCGCTCAACTTCGAGACCGGCGCGGAAATCGCCTACAATTATCTCGACGGTTCGAGCACCTATAGCCTGAACGGGGTGCCCGTTCCCTTGCCTTCCGCCGACGCGCTGGTCGACGAAAAGCGCGGCGAGGTGTTCGCGCAAGCGACCTGGAAAATCGATCCGCAATGGCTGCTCGAAGCGGGCGCGCGCTTCGAAACCTCTTCCATCGGCGAAACCGGCGACATCAACCTCAGCCGCTCTTTCTTCTATCCCAAGCCGCGCGCGGTTTTGACCTGGATGCCCGATGCCTCGACGCAAATCCGGCTGCGCTACGAGCGCGTTCTGGGCCAGCTCGATTTCACCAATTTCGTCGCCTCGAGCGCCTTGTCGTCGACGGGCGTCACCGCCGGCAACGCCGAGCTCAAGCCCGATCAGCACATGCAGTACGAGCTCTCTATCGAGCGCCATTTCTGGGGCAAGGGCGCGGTGGTGGCGACGCTGCTGCACGAGAAGGTCGCCGACGTGGTGGATTACGTTCCGGTGACGAATGCCTCGGGAACCTTCGACGCGCCGGGCAACATCGGCAGCGGCCAGAACAACCAGTTCACGCTCGGCCTGACCTTGCCGCTCGACAAGTTTTGGCTGCCCAACGGGCTGCTGCAGGCCACCAACATCTTCCGCTTCAGTTCGGTGCGCGATCCGGTGACGGGCCTCGGCCGGCACATCGCCGGCCAAACCGAACGGCCGCAGGATGTCGAGATCACGCTGTCGCAAGACATCGACAGCCTGAAGTCGACCTGGTCGATCTTCTACTTCAATTGCTGGGACGAATATTACTACCGCCTGGAACAGACGCGGCACCGCAAGGTGACCCCGCCCTATGTCACGCTGACGTGGGATTACAAACCGACGCCGGATTGGACCTACCACTTCGAGTTCTACAATCTCGGCCGTTTCACCTACGAGGATCAGCTCTACGATTATGCGGGACCGCGCGACACCGGGGCGCTGACCGAGATCGAGACGCTGCGCATGAAATCGCAAGTCCGCTTCGAATTCAAAATCCGCAAGACGTTTGGTTGAGGTCTCAAGCAAATTCCAAGATCGCGTCGTTGAGCGCGAGGTTGTCGCCGTCCTTGACGTTGATCTTGCCGATCTTGCCGTCGCGCTCGGCGCGCAGAACGTTCTCCATCTTCATCGCCTCAACCACCGCCAGCACCTCGCCCGTCTTCACCTCCTGGCCGATCGTGACGGCGACGGAAACGACCAATCCGGGCATCGGACAAAGCAGCAGCTTGGAGCAGTCCGCGGCGGCCTTTTTCGGCATCAGGCGCGCCAATTCCGCCGCGCGCGGCGAGCGCACGCAGACGCGGGCGCGCATGCCGCCTTGCGCCAGACGATAGCCGCCCGCCACGCGCTCGATCTGCAAGGTATGGTCGCGCTCGCCGTCATGCAGCTGCAGGATGTCGAGTCCCGGCCGCCAATCGCTCGCCGCCGCGTATGGCTGCCCCGTGATGCGTGCGAAGAAGCGGCCTTCGCGCAGCACCGCGTCGGTGATGTCGAAGCGCTCGCCCGCGATCTCGGCGGTGAAGGCCGAAGCGGCCAGATGCGGCCCGTTGAGCGTGCCGGAAATGGCTCCGGCGCGCTTGGTGCGCGCCAGCTTGGCGATCGCCGCCGCCGCCACGAAGCGCCGCTTGTCCGCTTCGCCGAGCGGGCGGCCGCGAAAGCCTTCGGGATATTCCTCGGCGATGAAAGAGGTCGAAAGCCTGCCTTCGCGAAAGCGCGGATGGTGCATCAACGCGCTCAGAAAATCGACGTTGTGGCGGATGCCGGAGAGGATCACTTCGTCGAGCGCGTCGCCCATCGCCGCGATGGCGCCTTCGCGCGTCGGCGCGTGGCTGCAAAGCTTGGCGATCATCGGATCGTAATGGATGGTGACCTCGTCGCCCTCCTGCACGCCCGTGTCGAGGCGCAGCCGCGCCGACCCGTGGGTCCCTTCCGGCGGCAGGCGCAAGCGCGCCAGCCTCCCCGTCGACGGCAGAAAGCCGCGATAAGGGTCTTCGGCATAGAGGCGCGTCTCGAGCGCCCAGCCTTGCGGTTTGATCTCGGCCTGCGTGAAGGGCAGCTTCTCGCCGGCCGCGACGCGGATCATCCATTCCACCAGATCGAGCCCGGTCACGAGTTCCGTCACCGCGTGCTCGACCTGCAGCCGCGCGTTCATTTCCAGGAAGTAGAAATTGCGCTTCTCATCGACGACGAATTCCACCGTGCCGGCGCTGTCGTAGCCCGCCGCCTTGGCCAGCGCGACGGCTTCTTCGCCCATCGCCGCGCGCGTCGCCTCGTCGAGGAACGGCGAAGGCGTTTCCTCCACCACTTTCTGATGGCGGCGCTGGAGCGAGCATTCGCGCTCGCCGAGATGGACGATGTGGCCGTGCTTGTCGCCCAGCACCTGGATTTCGATGTGCCGCGCCGCGGCGATGTATTTTTCGATGAACAGCCGGTCGTCGCCGAAGCTGGCTTTCGCCTCGTTGTGCGAGGACAACAGCGCCTGTTTCAACTCCTCGTCGGAGCGCACCAGGCGCATGCCCTTGCCGCCGCCGCCGGCCGAGGACTTGATCATCACCGGATAGCCGATGTCGCGCGCGATGCGCCGGGCGTGATCGAGGTCCACGATCATGCCCGCATAGCCCGGCACGGTCGAAACCTTCGCCGCTTGCGCCAGCTTCTTGGCGTAGATTTTGTCGCCCACCGCCGCGATCACTTCCGGGCTCGGACCGATGAAGCAGAGCCCCGCCACTTTGGTCACCGCTTCCGCGAAAGGTTCCCGCTCGGAGAGAAAGCCGTAACCCGGGTGGATCGCCTCGGCGCCGGTCGCAGCCGCCGCCGACAGGATCGCGTGGGTGTCGAGATAGGATTGGGCGGCGGGCGCCGGCCCGATGCGCACCGCCTCGTCGGCCATTTCGACATGGAGGGCGTGCTTGTCCGCGTCGGAATAGACCGCCACCGTCGCGATCCCCAAACGGCGGGCCGTCTTGATGATTCGGCAGGCGATCTCGCCCCGGTTGGCAATCAGGATTTTCTTGAACACGGTTCCCCGGCGGCCGTTCTTGATACTTGATCCGCACGCGTGAGGCATGGTTATGCCAGAGGAGCGCCGTCCGCAAAAGCAGAGCTTACCGTAAACCTTATGCCCGAACCCGCCCGCAACCCTCGGATTTCCGCCCCTTTGGGCGCGGGCCTGTTCCGTCTGCATATCGAGAACGGACTCGGCGTCTCGCTCGGCATGGCGGTGGTGGGGCTGGGGACGGCGGCCTTGTTCGGCCGCTCCCTGGCGGTCCTGGCCGCCACAGGAGCCCTGTGCGCCAGCGTGGTGGACCAGCCCGGCCCGCCCGCGATCAAGGCCCGGATGTTCGCCACGGCCGTTGGCGGCTCCACGCTCTTGACGGTGCTGACCATCCTGGCCGCAGGCCGCCCCTGGGCGCTCGGGCTGGTGGTGGCGGGGATGAGCTTCTCGAGCGGGCTGATCTCCGCCTATGGGAGGCGCGCCATAGGCCTGGGCGTCGTGGCCGTGCTGGCGCTGCTGTTCGGCATGGCGCCGCAAGGCACGCTGCCGCTCGCCTGGCATGCGGCCGTATTCTTCGCCGGCGGCGTTGCCTATGCGCTGTTCGCGCTGCTGGTGGGCGTGGCGCTCGACGACCGTTATCGCCGCCTGTTCCTGGCCGAGGCGGTACGCGCCTTTGGACAATACGTCGCGGCGAAGGCCGAGCTTTACCAGCCGAGCGCCAAGCCGCGCCAGGCGCTGCAATCGCTTGTCGAGGCGCACGCCGCCTTCGTCGAGCGGCTACAGGCCGCACGCGACATGGTGTTCGCCGGCCGCCGGACGCCGCGCCGCCTGCGGTGGATGAGCGCACTCTTGTCGCTGCTCGACTGCTTCGACACCATTCTCTCCAGCGGCGCCGATATCGAGACGTTGCGCGCCTCGACGCATCGTCCTCTGCTGCACCGATTCCACGCGCTCACCGCCGCGATCGCCGACGACGTGCAAGGCCTGGCGCAGGCTTTGGTGGCGCCGGGGGTTGAAGCGCGCCTCAGCGATCACGAAGCCGAACTCACCGCGATGGAAGCCGAAGTGGAGCGGCTGGAACACGCGGGGAAGGGCACGCAAGAGCCGCTGGTGATCGCCGCGCTGCGTTCGACCGCGCACAAGCTGCAGCAGACCGTGCGCCGCCTGCGCCGGCTCGCCCAAGCGGCGCGCGGCGAGAGCACGGCGCTTCCCGACGTCGATCTGTCGCTGTTCATGCAGGTCGAGAGCTTCGATCCGCGCGTGCTCCTGGCGCAGTTCACCCTCGCCTCGCCGGTGATGCGCTATGCCATCCGTCTCACCCTGGCGATGAGCTGCGGCTACGGCGTGACGCTCCTGCTGCCGGGCCTGTTGCACGGCGGCTGGGTGCTGCTCACCACCGCGCTGATCATGCGCGCCAGCTATTCGATCACCAAGCAGCGCCGCAACGACCGCCTGCTGGGCACGCTGGCGGGATGTGTGGCCGCGGCCGGGCTGGTGCATGTCGTGCCGCAAGGCTGGCTGTTCCTGCCGATGCTGGTGACGGTGGGCGCGGCGCACGCCTTCGCGGCGGTGGATTTCCGCATCACCGCGCTGTCGGCCTCGATCACAGCGCTCCTGTCGCTGCATTTCCTGGCGCCGGAAAGCGCGGCCGTGTTCTACGAGCGCATCTTCGACACGCTGATCGGCGCGACGCTGGCCTGGCTGTTCAGCTTCCTGTTGCCGAGCTGGGAGCGGCGGAACGTTCCCAAGCTGGTCTCCGCCATGCTCAAGGCCGATCGCGACTATGCGGCCCAGGCGCTGCTCCGTGTACGGAGCGATCAGGTCTACCGCCTGGCGAGGAAGCGCGCGCACGACGCCACCGCCAATCTGGCGACGACGGTGCGCCGTCTTGCCGACGAGCCGCGGCTCGACCGCCGCGCGCTGGCCGCGCTGCAGGACCTGCTCGCCGCGAATTACCTGTTGGCGTCGGATTTGGCGTCAATGCGCGTGCTGTTCCGCCTGCGCGCCAAGGAGCTCGAGCCGGCCCCAACCGACGCGCAGCTCGACAGCGCGCGCCGCGATGTCGAGCAAGCCTTGGCGGCGCCAGCGGGCGCCAGCGACGTGCCGGCGCGTATTTCGCGCCGCGCCATGACGGAGAATCTGGGCGGCGCCAACGCGATGATCTCGCTGCGCCGCCGCCTGGTGCACATCGAACGTACGGCCGAGCGCGTGGCGGCGCTGGCGGCGAAAGCGATAGGGATGGCTTAGGCGCCCCGCCCTTCGCGCAGATAGATCAGCGTCGGAACATCCTTGTACGTCGTATCGCGCCAATAGCGGAAACCGAGTTTTTCCGCGACGCGGATCGACGGCTTGTTTTCCGGCGCGATGATGGCGAACAGTCGCGGCGCGCCGAGCTTCTGGTCGATCCAGGCGATCGCCGCGCGCGCGGCCTCGGTCGCATAACCCTTGCCGTGGGCGGGCGCGGCCAGCGTCCAGCCCGCTTCCGGCGTGCCTTCCATGTTGGGTTCCATGGTGCGCCGGACCTCGAAAAGGCCCACGGCGCCGATGTAATCGCCGGTTGCCTTTTCCTCGACGGCCCAGCTGCCGTAGCCCATCAGCGCCCACATGCCGAACTGGCGCAGGAAGCGGCCCCAGTGGTCCTCGCGCGTTAGCGCTTTGCCGTGGAAGTGCTTGCGCACGACGGGATCGGACCAAATCTTCACCGCCGTCTCGAAATCCTCGAGCCGGTGGGCGCGCAGGACGAGGCGCGGCGTTTCGAGAACGGGGATGTCCGTCGCTATCATCGTTGCCTTTCACATTGCGGACGCCGGAAGCGCGAGGGCTTGAGAATCAATCGCGGTATCCGCCCCGTGGATAAGGGAGCAGTAAAATAGGTGAAAATCGAATTCAAATCCCTCCAAATCCGGCTACGGGCTTGCGGCGCCTAGCATTTCGCCTCGCGTTTGACGCTTCCAAACCATGCACGAGCGCGCCTCAGACGTCTTCAACTCCACCTCCGTTCGTTCCGAGAAGACACACCAGAACGAGATAGGAACAAATTCAGATACGTCAAGTGGGGCGACGGAGTTTATTTCGATCGGAATTCTTGCTCCGCCTATTCGACACGCCCTTTCGTATACGGAGGAACGACACTGAGTTTTATTACACCATGTCGATCTCATGAGCACCGCGATGATTGTATAAGCTCTTCACCTCCCCCATGCGGGGAGGTCGATCCGCCGAAGGCGGATCGGGTGGGGGTAGCGATGGCAGAAGAGACCAAAGCTTTCGCCAGGACACTGCGCAAGAATACAACCGACGCAGAGCGTTCTCTCTGGGCGGCCTTGCGCGAATTCAAACAGACCGGCCTGCATTTCCGCAAGCAAGCACCTATCGGCCCTTATATCGCGGACTTCGTCTGCCATCGCGCCAAGCTTGTCGTCGAACTCGATGGCGACCAACATGGCGCTGACCATACAGTTGCCTACGACAAAGCACGGACCGCATTTCTGAATTCGCGCGGCTATCGCGTCATCCGCTTTGCGAACTGGGAAGTGTTGCGCGAGAAACAACGCGTCGTCGACGCGATTTACGACGCGGCGAAATCCCCCCACCCGGCGAGCCGCTGACGCGTCTCGCCACCCTCCCCGCGTTGGGGGAGGGGAAGTAGTAAATTTGCCTTGTTCAATTCTTACTATAAACCTGCTTACGTTGTCAGCTTCACAAACGTCGACCGAAAATAATCGTTGTCCTTATCGGATATGAAGGATTCACGTTCGTCATACGGGTCAAGCGACAGGTAGAAATCTCCTGTCTCTGTCATCAGGCATTTTACGAACTCGATAACATTGGGAGGATTTTCTTTGGTGTAACCGTAGTCAAATTCTTGAACATCTCGAAGCTCCAGCTTCACGGTACGGATGCTTTCCTTAGATGGAACCTCAAAAACGAGTTCGACGACGGGTTCCGTGACAATATCTCGAACGAATAAGCTGACAAGCGTTCCGTCACGTACTGTGTTGTGTCCGTTTAGATACTTCACGACATCTAAGCCTTGGATGTCCATCGTTCTGTTCCATAAATTTGCAGAAATCGTAAGCCTTTTCCTGCCATTTCACTACAACGGTATATTCCCGTGCTTCTTCCACACCTGGGGCACTTGTTTGTCGCGCAGCATGCGCAGCGCGCGGATGACGCGCCAGCGCGTGTTGTGCGGGCGGATCACCTCGTCGATGAAGCCGCGCGAGGCCGCGACGAACGGGTTTGAGAACTTGTCCTCGTATTCCTTGGTGCGCGCCGCGATCGCCTCGGGATCGCCGGCCTCCTTGCGGAAGATGATCTCGACCGCCCCTTTCGCGCCCATCACCGCGATCTCGGCCGACGGCCAGGCATAGTTCACGTCGGTGCGCATGTGCTTGGACGCCATCACCACATAGGCCCCGCCATAGGCCTTGCGGGTGATGACGGTGACTTTCGGCACCGTCGCCTCGGCGTAGGCGAACAGCAGCTTGGCGCCGTGCTTGATGATGCCGCCGTGCTCTTGCGCGGTGCCCGGAAGATAGCCCGGCACGTCGACGAAGGTGACGATCGGAATGTTGAAGCAGTCGCAGAAGCGCACGAAGCGCGCCGCCTTGCGCGAGGCGTCGCTGTCGAGCACGCCCGCCAGCACCATCGGCTGATTGGCGACGAAGCCGACCGTGCGCCCCTCCAGCCGCGCGAAGCCGGTAACCATATTCTTGGCGAAGGCCTCGCCGATCTCGAAGAAATCGCCTTCGTCGGCGACCTTCGCGATCAGCTCTTTCATGTCGTAAGGCTTGTTGGGGCTTTCCGGCACCAGCGTGTCGAGCGAATTGTCGATGCGCTCGGGCTCGTCCTCGGTCGGCCACACCGGCGGCGCCTCGCGATTGTTGAGCGGCAGGAAATCGTAAAGCCGGCGGATTTCCTCGATGGCGATCACGTCGTTCTCGAAGGCACCGTCGGCCACCGCCGATTTGCTGGTGTGCACGATCGCGCCGCCGAGCTGTTCGGGCGTCACGTCCTCGTGCGTCACCGTCTTGGCCACCTCCGGCCCGGTGATGAACATGTAAGAGCTGTCGCGCACCATGAAGATGAAGTCGGTCAGCGCCGGCGAATAGACGTCGCCGCCCGCGCACGGCCCCATGATCACCGAAAGCTGCGGGATCACGCCCGAAGCCAGCACGTTGCGCTTGAAGATCTCGCCGAAGCCGGCGAGCGCGGCGACGCCTTCCTGGATGCGCGCGCCGCCGGAGTCGTATAGCCCGATCACCGGCGCGCCGTTCTGCATCGCCATGTCGAGGATCTTGCAGATCTTCTGGGCGTGCGCTTCGGAGAGCGAGCCGCCGAACACGGTGAAGTCCTTGGCGATGACATAGACCATGCGTCCGTTGATGGTGCCCCAGCCGGTCACCACGCCGTCGCCCGGGATGCGCGAGCGGTCGCTGCCGAATTCACTGGCGCCGTGCTCGACGAACATGCCGAATTCCTCGAACGAGTTCGCGTCGAGCAACAGCTCGATGCGCTCGCGGGCGGTGAGCTTGCCGCGCGCGTGCTGCGCCTTGATCTTGGCCTCGCCGCCGCCCAACCGCGCGCGCCGGCGTTTCTCTTCGAGTTCTTGGATGACGTGTTTCATGGGGAACCTGCTGTATGGAAATCGAAGGCCGTGCCCTCATGCTTCGACTAGCTCAGCATGAGGGCAGGCTAAATTAGGCCCTCACCCTGAGCTTGTCGAAGGGTGAGGGCCAGCAGGCTCATGTTTGGCCAGTCTGATAAACCGCTCCGCCGCGACGAGTTCGGTTTCGAGGGCGCAGGCGCGCGATTCGGCCTCGGCGTCGGCGCCCCATTTCTCGGCCTGAAAGGCTTCGTCGAGTCGCGACAGCGCGAAGGCCTGGCGCGCGTCGAGCCGGGCCTCGGCCAGCGCCAGCGCCAACACCAGCGAGCCGGTGACGGTTGCGGCGTTATGAAGCGCGGCCAGCGCGAAGGCGTCATGGACTGCGAGCGCGCGGCGGTAAGCGGCCAGCGTTTCGTCCGTTTGCGGAACATGGGCGATGCCGGTGCCGACGGCAAGCGGCGCGTAGCGGCCGGCCACCCATTCGAGCAACGGATCCCACCGAGCATTCTGCCGTGCGACCAGCTCTGCCGGCGCCGCCGCGCGATAGCACAAAAGATCGTTGGCGTAAGCGAGGATTTGCTCTGCGACCTCGGCTTCGCGTCCCGCGACGCGATCGATCGCGCTGTTGGCGAGCTTGCTGAGCGGCATGGTTTGCGGGCGCACGCTCTCGCCTTGCCTGCGCCATTCCTCCGCTATCGCTTCCGCCAGCGCGCGGGTGGGCAGCGCCAGCGGCGCCCGGGCGGGCGTCTTCGCAGACTTGCCGTCGAGCAAAATAAAGAATCCCACCCTCCCCTTGAGGGTCGAGCCCGCAACAGCGGGCGAGCGTCGAAATTCGTGCAGCGAATTTCGGGGAGGGGTATTGTCCGAAACAACTACACCCCCCACCGCGTCGCTGCGCGACGCTGCCTCCCCCTCAAGGGGGGAGGCAAACACCGCGACCTCTTTATAAAACCGCTTCATCGCTTGCGCGCTTTCGCAAAGGGGTCGGCGGCGTCATCCGGATCGAAGCCGAACAGCTCCCAGGCGCGGCGCATGTGCGCGGGAAGCGGCGCGGTCACACGCAGCCGCCCGCCGTCGGGATGGGCGATGTCGATCGCGCGCGCGTGAAGATGCAGCTTGTCGGCAATCTCGCCTTTGCCGCGCGCCCCGCCATACTTGAAATCGCCGACGATCGGCGCGCCGATGCTCGCCAGATGCACGCGGATTTGATGCGTGCGGCCGGTGAGCGGCTTGGCCGCGATCCAGGCGAAGTCGCCCGCCTCGCCCAGCACGGCATAATCGGTGACGGCGCGCTTGGCTTCCTCGTCGTCGGACACCGCCATGCGCTCGCGCCCGCGTTCGCCTTCCTTGGCCAGCGCCGCCTTGATGGTGCCGCGCTTCTGCTTCGGCACGCCGGAGACGAGCGCCCAATAGATCTTCGCGGCGTCACGCTCGGCCAGCGCTTTGGCCAGCGCCGCCGCCGCCGGCGCGGTGCGCGCCACGACGAGAACGCCTGAGGTATCGCGATCCAGCCGGTGCACCAGCCGCGGGCGCTGGCGCTTCTCGAACATCAGCGAATCCAGCATGCCGTCGATATGCCGCGACAGCCCGGAGCCGCCTTGGGTCGCCAACCCCGGCGGTTTGTTCAGCACAAGGACGGAACCGTCCATGTACAGAACGTATTCCTGCAGGCTGCCGGCGACCGCGGCGCGCGGCCGCTCTTGCCCGCCATGCAGAACCTGCGGCGGCAGGCGCAGGGTCTGGCCCTCGGCCAGCCGCTCGCCGGCCTTGGCGCGCTTGCCGTCGAGCCGCACCTGGCCGGTGCGCAACAGCTTTTCGAGCAGCGTGTGCGACAGCGCCGGATAATGCCGCTTGAACCAGCGGTCGAGCCGGATGCCGTCGTCGTCGCGCTCCACGCGGCGCAATTTCTCCGCCTCCATTTGACGCCCCGCTTGCAACTCGACTAGCGTTTCGGCGCGAAGATGAAGCCTGTGTCGCCCCGGCGCAATGGGGCAGGAGTGACGATGCCGTTGCAACTTTACGCCCTGGTGGCGCTGGGCGGCGCCTTGGGCACCGTCGCGCGCTATGCGCTTTCGGGGCTGATCGCCAACGCTTTCGGCGAGACCTTTCCCTGGGGCACGCTGCTCGTCAACATCACGGGCTGTTTCGCCATCGGCTTTTTCTGGACGCTGACCGCGCCCGACGGGCGGCTGTTCGTCGGCGCGCCGACGCGGCAATTCGTGATGACCGGCTTCTGCGGCGGCTACACCACCTTCTCCTCGTTCAGCCTGCAGACGCTCAATCTGATGCGCGACGGCGAATGGCTGTCGGCCGGCGGTAACGTCCTGGGCTCGGTGAGCCTGTGCATGGTATCGGTATGGCTCGGCTCGCTGGCGGCGGGCGCGTTCAATCAATTGAAGGGGGCTTGAGATGCAACTTCCCAAGGATGCGGTGCTGCTGCGCGTCTTCTTCGGCGAGGGCGACAAGTTCCACGGCAAGCCGCTCTACGAAGCCATCGTGCTCAAGGCGCGCGAGCTGCATCTGGCGGGCGCCACGGTGCTGCGCGGACCGATGGGCTACGGCCACTCCAGCCGGCTGCACACCACGAAGATTCTGCGCCTCTCGGAGGACCTGCCGCTGATCGTGGAGATCGTCGACAGCGAAGAGAAGATCGACGCCTTCCTGCCGGTGCTCGACGCCATGATGGGCTCGGGCCTCATCACGATGGAAAAGGTGAAGGTGCTGCGCTACGGCGAAGAGAAGAATTAGCGGAGACTGCCATGAACAGGGTCACCATCGTGTTGGACGACGAATTGCTGACGGAAGTGGACCGCATGGTGAAAGTCCGCGGCTATCAGAACCGTTCGGAGGCGATCCGCGATCTGGCGCGCGGCGGGCTGCGGCTGGCGGCCGAAAGCGCGGACGCGGCCGGCGAATGCGTCGCCGCGTTGGTCTACACCTACGATCACCACGAGCGCGATCTGGCCAAGCGGCTGGTCAAGACGTTCCACGGCCATCACGACCTATCGGTCTCGGCGCTGCACGTCCATCTCGATCACGAGTCGTGCCTGGAGGTGGGCATTTTGCGCGGTCCGGCGCGCGAGGTGCGCGCTCTCGCCGATCAGGTGATCGCCGAGCGCGGCGTGCGCCACGGACGGGTGGTGATGTTCCCGGTCGAGGAGAAGACGGAAACGCACGCCCACAGCCACCGCCCGCACGGTCATGCTCATCTGCACCTGCGCAAGGCGGGGTAGGCGGAGTCACACGGATTCCGGCCCATTACTCGCAATAAGAGGAAGGTACTGCGCTTTGACGGAGGGAAGAATTAGCCAATAAATGATGTGACGACATTGACCCTTAATTATCGCCTATATCACGGTGTACCGTGCATTATGATCGTCTATTTAGATAGCCAAGATTATTCGCGAATGGCGGACCCGCCAAAGAACCGTGCATCATTTTTTAAGTTTCTCGATGCAGAGCTAACCCGATTGATGAACGCTGGCCGTATTGAGATACGATATTCAGCAGTCCATATATCGGAAATAACACACACTTCGCCCGAAGCCGCCGCGTATTCCGCTCGCCGCGCTGAAATTCTCAGCCGTCTATCAAATGGCAAATGTATGCGTATGAACACGGATATATTTGAAGACGAGTTAATCCATCATTTTGACGACAGTCATAGCATTCAGGCGACTAGTGAGAACAATCAATGGCTAGATACCGACATCCTGAAGCATGAGAATTTCCTTGATAACTTGCTAACATCAGTGCGCGTGAGCATGAAGGAAAGAGGATATAACAGGAAAGCACGACGCGCAGTTAAAATGTCTGACCTGCGCTCTCGCATTCTTCACACCGAAGAGGGAACCGCTGTAATTAAAAGTATAATTGACAATATCAATCGCAAGTTCCCCCTTGACCGGGAACTGGATCGTCCAACCTTGCTCGGATATATCGCTGGAGACACCTCCTCCAAGGAATTTAGAGCATATATGTCGACTCTCTTAACTGATCCAGTAAGCCTAATTGCCCGAATAGCTCGAGAGTACGATACAGCCCTGCGGATTCCGAGAATGGTCCGTGATATTGGCCTCGACCAATTAGAAGGAATGAATCGAATTAGCGAGCAACTATCGACCTACTTTTGCGCCAGACCTTCGAATGTGGACGTGGAACAGGCGCGTAAGCAGATTGAGAGGAGTCTTACAGAAACGAAGAACAAAGTACGTCGAAAATCCATTAGAGAGACGTTACTGAACTTAGGAGTAAAAAACTCGGCTGACTTAACTGACGCTCAGATTGACGAGATACATGCCCCTACGATTGATGTTCTTTTAACAGCTCGCAATAAGTTTTTTAAGAACATGATATCCGCCGCGGAGTTCGGCAAACCCATGCAAATGTTTTCTATCTCAGATGCAGCAGATCTGATGCACGCTCAATATCTAGCCTACGTAGGAGTTTTTCGTTGCGATGGTGCGTGGGCCGACATTCTTCGGCCGATAGGCATGAGGTTTAACACTGATGTCGTGGGAAAGGTCGAAGACCTTTTACCAACAATAGAAAAGCGTCTATCCGCACTATGACCTCTTGCGCGAGAGCAATCGGCTGCGCGAGCTCCAACTGCCGGTTCTTGTCGCCAAAGTGGAGCGCCTCGAAGCCGCGCTTGCCGCTCGCGGTGCGTGCGGCATGAGTACACATGATCTGTATACGGACTATAGACATTTCGATTTGAATTGACGCAGGAACCTATTAATCACCTCACCATGGGCGGCCCTGAGCCGCCCATCCAGTAACTGGATGGCCGGGTCAAGCCCGGCCATGGTGAGAGTTTGGGGTTCCATCCATTCCGAATTGGCTCTAATTGCCGTGAGCGTGCTATTCCGCCTGCCCGCTCTTTTTCGCGCGCAGTTTCGCCCAGTAATCCAGGCGCTTCTGGATTTCCCGCTCGAAGCCGGTTTCCTTCGGTTGGTAAAAGCGTTCGCGCGCCATGGCGTCGGGAAAATAATTCTGGCCGGAAAAACTGTCCTCCGCTTCGTGATCGTATTCGTAGCCTTTGCCGTAGCCGAGGTTCTTCATCAGCTTGGTGGGCGCGTTCAGGATATGCGCCGGCGGCATCAGCGAGCCGTGCTCGTCCGCCGCGCGCTTCGCCGCGCCCATCGCGACATAGACCGCGTTCGATTTCGGCGCGCTGGCGAGATAGAGCACGCATTGCGCCAGCGCCAATTCGCCTTCCGGGCTGCCGAGGAAATCAAAAACGTCTTTCGCCGCCAGCGCCTGCACCACCGCTTGCGGATCGGCGAGGCCGACGTCTTCCACGCTGGCGCGCACCAGACGCCGCGCAATGTAGAGCGGCTGCTCGCCGCCCGCCAGCATCCGCGCCAGCCAATAGAGCGCCGCGTCGGGATCGCTGCCGCGGATCGACTTATGCAGCGCCGAGATGAGGTTGTAATGCTCTTCGCGGCTTTTGTCGTAGAGCGGCACGCGCTTTTGCACCGCGGCAATCAGCGCCGCCGGATCGAGCGGTTTCACCGTCTTCAGCGCGGCGATCTCTTCGGCCAGATTGAGGATATAGCGCCCGTCGCCGTCGGCCATCGCCTTGATGGTCTGGCGCGCATCCTCCGTGAGCGGAAGTTTCTCGCCGTAATGCGCCTCGGCGCGCTCCAAGAGGATGTCGAGCGCCGCATCGTCGAGCCGGCGCAGCACCAGCACCTGCGCGCGCGACAGGAGCGCGCCGTTGAGTTCGAACGAGGGATTTTCGGTCGTGGCGCCGACCAGGATCACCGTGCCGTCTTCCACGACCGGCAGGAAGCTGTCCTGCTGGCTGCGGTTGAAGCGGTGGATTTCGTCGACGAAGAGCAGCGTGCCCTGCCCGATCTTGCGCCGGGCGCGGGCCGCCTCGAAGCTCTTCTTCAGATCGGCGACGCCGGAGAACACCGCCGACAATTGCTCGAAATGCAGCTTGAAGGCGGTCGAGAGCAGCCGCGCGATGGTGGTCTTGCCGCTGCCCGGCGGTCCCCAAAGAACGACCGAGTGCGGGCGCTGCGCGGCGACCATCCGCCCGATGGGGCCGTCGGGGCCGACGATGTGGTCCTGCCCCACCACCTCGTCAAGCGTCTTCGGCCGCAGCCGGTCGGCCAAGGGCCGCGGCGCGTCGTCGGGCAGTCCGGCGGATTCGAACAGATCAGACATGGCGCGAGATTACAGCGAACACCGGTCCGCAAACAGGGCGAACCGGCGTGCCGTGCCGCCGCGATTCGGACCTCAATTGCGGCAGGACGCCAGGCCAGGTATTGGCTTGCAGGGCGCGTCTTCCGGCGTCGAAGACCGCAAAGAGACGTCGAGTTCGTGCATGAACGATTTGACGTCGTTCGCCGCGTCGTAGCCCTGCGGATAATCGAAGCGATACTCGATCGTCCAAATCTCCTTGATGTAGCAGAAACGGTACACGTCGGAGTAGATTGGCACCTGACTGCGTCCGAAAAACGCGGGGCGCGTCAGCTTGTAGCCCAGCTTGTAGCCGCCGTAGCTGCTCCAGAAGCGTTTCAATTCCGCCGGCGCGTTCTCAGATTGGATGGCGTCCGGCGCTTCGGTCTTCAGCGTGTCGTCGACATGCTGAAGGCATAATGCCTTATGAAGCATGTCCACGATGCGCTGAGGAGCCCGAGCCCCGACAAACGTGATCTGTGGCGTCTTCAAGATCGTGACGGAGGCGATCACCTCTTGCATCGGCGTCACAAGCTGGTAGACGGCCTTCACATTGCCGTCAGCCGCAACGTCGACCTCCGCTCGCTGGAATTTGGCGACGGTCGCCGGGTATGCCATGCCCGTAGAGGCATCGCTGTATGTTCCCTCCGGATGCAAAACGGTTGGCTCGGAAGCCGGCGCTGCGATAACAGCTGTAGCGGTGAAAAGAAACGCTACGGCGATGCGCATTTGCATGATGCCCCCCGACACATGAAGATGCGTCAATAGGGTACTACCTGTGCTTTGCGGACTACAGGAGCCTTCCGCCGCACCCCCGTTCACCCGTCCACGCTCAGCGTCATCCGCTGGCCGCCGCGGTCGATGATCATGTCCCAGTGGCCGCCCGCGCTATTCAGCGCGCGCATGAGCTGGCCGACGTCGCGGATGGCTTGGCCGTTGACCGACATGATGATGTCGCCCGGCTGGAAGCCTTGGCCGGCGGCGATGGATTCGCCGGGCGAGGCCACCACGACGCCTTTGGCCATCGGACTCATCTGCAGGTCGGTCGCGACGGCGGGCGACAGATTCTCGACCCGCGCGCCGGTGAGCGGGTTGCGTCCGACGATGGTGGTCAGATCGCGCGGCGGGTTCTCCGGCGGCAATTCGAGCCGCACCGCGATGTCGCGCGCCTGGCCGTGCTGCCCGACGCGCAGCTTCACAACGTCGCCGGCCTTGTGCGTGGCGACGCGATAGTTGAGCGCCTCCATGTCGTCCACTTCCGTGCCGTCGGCGGAGAAGACGACATCGCCGGTGCGCAATCCGGCGCGCGCGGCAGGCCCGTCGGGATAGACGCTCTTGAGCAGCACGCCGCCCGGCTTGGGCAAGCCCAGGCTCTGGGCGATGTCCTGCGTCACGGGCTGGCCGTCGGCGCCGATCCAAGGCAGCTTGACGCCGCCGCCGAGCGCGCCTTCGACCACGCGGCGCGCGAGATTGGAGGGAATGGCGAAGCCGATGCCGGCGTAATCGCCGGTGCGCGAGAAGATGGCGGTGTTGATGCCGATCAGCCTGCCGTCGCTGGTGACCAGCGCGCCGCCGGAATTGCCCGGATTGATCGCGGCGTCGGTCTGGATGAAGTAGCTGTAATTGCCGTCCTCGACGTTGGTGCGCGCCAGCGCCGAAACGATGCCCATGGTCACCGTCTGTCCCACGCCGAAGGGATCGCCCACGGCGAGCACCAGATCGCCGGTCTCGACCCGGTCGCTGTCGCCGAATTCGATGACGGGCAGCTTCTCGCCGTGGGTGTCGATCTTGAGCACGGCCAAGTCGGTATGCGGATCGGCGAGCAGCACCTTCGCCTTGAACTCGCGCTTGTCGGCCAACGCCACGGTGATGTCCTGGCCGCCTCGGATGACGTGATCGTTGGTCAGGATCACGCCGTCGGCGCGCACGATCACGCCCGAGCCCAGCGATTGCTGCACGCGCTGGCGCATCTGCGGATTGCCGAAGAACTGCTGGAAGAAGGGGTCGCCGAAGAACGGATTGACCGGCGCCTGCACCACGCTGCGCGAATAGACATTGACGACCGCCGGCGCCACGCGCTTGACCACCGGCGCGAAGCTCAGCTGCATCTCGCCCAGCGAGCGCGGCAGGCGCGTCTGCGGCGCGGGCAAGGGATCGGGCGCGGCGGCGGGCAGGCCGTCGGCAGGCGCCACAGGCGGAACGAAGACATAGACCGCCAAGGCGAACAGCACCAAGCCGGCGGCGGCCATCAACGGCGATCGATCCATATTCTTGTCTCCCCGCAATGCAAAAGGCGGCTCGCCCCCGAGCCGCCCTCTATATTGGGTACCAATATGAACGCAAGCTTACGCCTCGGTTTCTTCCTCTTCATGCGCGACGACAGGCCCGGAATCCTTGCCCTTGGCCTCGAGATCGCGGTCGACGAACTCGATCACCGCCAGCGCCGCGTTGTCGCCGTGACGGAAGCCGGCCTTCAGCACGCGGGTATAGCCGCCGGGGCGGCCGGCATAGCGCGGACCGATGACGTCGAACAGCTTCTTGACCTGCGCGAGGTCGCGCACCTGGGCGAACGCCTGGCGGCGGGCATGCAGATCGGCGGCGCCGCGGCGCGACAAGGTGACGAGCTTTTCCACCACCGGGCGCAGCTCCTTCGCCTTGGGCAGCGTGGTGGTGATCTGCTCGTGCTTGATCAGCGCGGCCGTCATGTTGGCGAACATGGCGGTACGGTGAGAACTGGTTTTGTTGAGCTTACGCCCGGCATTGCGATGACGCATTGTCAGTACTGATCCTCATACCGCTTGGCGAGGTCTTCGATGTTCTCCGGCGGCCAGCCCGGCACTTCCATGCCGAGATGCAGGCCCATTTCGGCGAGCACCGCCTTGATCTCGTTGAGCGACTTGCGTCCGAAATTCGGCGTGCGGAGCATTTCCGCTTCCGTCTTCTGGATGAGGTCGCCGATATAGACGATGTTGTCGTTCTTGAGGCAGTTGGCCGAACGCACCGAAAGCTCCAGTTCGTCCACCTTCTTGAGCAGCACCGGATTGAAGGCGAGATCGGGCTTGGCTTCTTCGGCGACGCGCTCGCGCGGCTCCTCGAAGTTGATGAAGACCTGAAGCTGGTCCTGCAGGATGCGCGCGGCATAGGCCACCGCGTTGTCCGGCGTGATGGCGCCGTTGGTCTCCACCGTCAGCGTCAGCTTGTCGTAGTCGAGGATCTGGCCCTCGCGGGTGTTCTCGACCTTGTAGGAGACCTTCTTGACCGGCGAGAACAGGCTGTCGACCGGCATGAGGCCGATCGGTGCGTCTTCCGGACGGTTGCGGTCGGCCGGCACATAGCCCTTGCCGGTTGCCACCGTCAGCTCCATGCGGAAGTCGACCTTTTCGTCCAGCGTGCAGAGCACCAGGTCGGGATTGAGGATCTCGACGTCGGCGACCGCCTGGATCTGCCCGGCGGTCACTTCGCCCGGGCCGGTGGCCTTGAGCGTCAGGCGCTTGGGACCCTCGGCATGCATGCGCAGCGCGATCTGCTTGACGTTGAGCACGATGTCGGTGACGTCCTCGCGCACGCCGGCGATCGAGGAAAATTCGTGCAGCACGCCCTCGACCTGGATCGAGGTCACCGCCGCGCCTTGCAGCGACGACAGCAGCACGCGGCGCAGCGCGTTGCCGAGCGTCAGGCCGAAGCCGCGCTCCAAGGGTTCGGCGACGATGATCGCCGTGCGTCCCGCGTCATGCCCCGCGTCGATGCGCAGCTTCTGCGGCTTGATCAGTTCCTGCCAGTTCTTCTGAAACATATTGCCTCATCGTTTCCCGGTCGCGTCGGATCACGACCAATTCGTTCGACGGGTATGCTTTAGGTCCGAACTAAAACTATACGCGGCGCCGCTTGGGCGGCCGGCAGCCATTGTGGGGGATCGGCGTCACGTCGCGGATCGAGGTGACCGTCAGCCCGACCGTCTGCAGCGCGCGCAGCGCCGACTCGCGCCCCGAACCGGGGCCGGAGACTTCCACTTCCAGCGTGCGCATGCCGTGCTCGATGGCCTTCTTGCCCGCGTCTTCGGCGGCGACCTGCGCCGCATAGGGCGTCGATTTGCGCGAGCCCTTGAATCCCATCATGCCGGCCGACGACCACGACACCGCATTGCCCGCCGTATCGGTGATGGTGATGATCGTATTGTTGAAGGTGGCGGCGACATGCGCCACGCCGACGACGACGTTCTTCTTTTCCTTCTTGCGGGCGCGCGGCGCCTTCTTCTCTGCGGGAGCGGCCATTTACTTCGTCACCTTCTTCTTGCCGGCGATCGCCTTGGCGGGACCTTTGCGGGTGCGCGCGTTGGTGTGGGTGCGCTGGCCGCGCACCGGCAGGCCTTTGCGGTGGCGCAGGCCGCGATAGCAGCCAAGATCCATCAGCCGCTTGATGTTCATCGAGACTTCGCGGCGCAGATCGCCTTCCACCAGATAGTCGCGGTCGATCACCTCGCGGATCTGGATGATCTCGGCGTCGGTCAGATCGTGCACCCGGCGCTCGGGCGCGATGCCGACCTTCTGCATGATCTCCTTGGCCTTGGCCGGGCCAATGCCGTGGATGTAGCGCAGGCCGATCTCGACCCGCTTCTGGGTGGGAATGTTGACGCCGGCGATGCGAGCCATGTCAGTCCTTCGAGTCTAAGCGGTTGACTCAATTCAGTAATTGTTACGAACGACGGGCGGCCTGAGCTCCAGGCGCACGCCAGACTGCCCCATCTGTCAGGATAGAGTCGCCACAAGGGCGCGGAATATATGTACGCTTGGGGGTCCCGTCAACGTCTGGTAAGACCTAAATTTTGCTGGGTTTTCTGCGGCTTTTTGGCCGGTTCTCACAGCCCCAAACAGCCCTTCCGCCCGGCCATGTCGAGGATCGCGGCGATCGCCTTGGTGACCTCGTCGATCGAAGCCATGCCGTTCACGGTCGCGAGCTTGCCTTGCTTCTTGTAGTAGTCGATCAGCGGCGCGGTGTTCTCGTAGTAGATCGCGAGCCGCCGCTTCACGGTTTCGGGATTGTCGTCCGGCCGCGGCTTGCCGCCTGCGGCGACGGTCTCCGCGGCGCGGGTCTCGGCGCGCTTGACCAGGATCGCGTCGTCGACCTTGAGCTCGATGACGATGTCGATCTTTTTCTTGCGCGCGGCCAGCATGGCGTCGAGCGCCTCGGCCTGGGGAATGGTGCGCGGAAAGCCGTCGAAGATCGCACCCTTGGCGCAGTCGGGCTGGTCGTAACGCTCGGCGATGATCGCGATCACGGTCTCGTCGGGAACCAGATCGCCCTTGGCCAAGACGGCCTCGACCTTCTTGCCGAGCGGAGAGCCGGCGGCGACCGCCGCGCGCAGCATCTCGCCGGTGGAAAGCTGCGGCAGGTGGCGCTTCTCCTCGAGAATTTTCGCCTGCGTTCCCTTGCCGGAGCCGGGCGGCCCGAACAGCACCAAATTCATCGGCGCGATCCCCTCAGTTTCGCCTTCTTGATGAGGCCTTCATATTGCTGCGCGATCAGGTGGCTTTGGATTTGCGCCACCGTGTCCATCGTCACGCTGACAACGATCAGGATCGAGGTGCCGCCGAGCGCAAAGGACATGTTGAAAAAGCCGTAACCCACCTCCGGGATGAGGCACACCACGGCGAGGTAAAGCGCGCCCACCACCGTGACGCGGGTGAGCACAAAGTCGATGTACTCCGCCGTCCTCTTGCCCGGCCGGATGCCCGGGATGAAGCCGCCGTACTTCTTCAGGTTCTCCGCCGTCTCCTCGGGATTGAAGACGATCGAGGTGTAGAAGAACGAGAAGAACAGGATCATCGCGCCGTAGAGGATGAGGTAAACCGGCTGGCCGCGGCTGATGTAGGTGAGGATGGTCTGCAGCCAATCGGGCATGTTCTGCGCGTTGAAAGTGGCGATCGTCGTCGGCATCAACAGGATCGACGAGGCGAAGATCGGCGGGATCACGCCCGAGACGTTGAGCTTGAGCGGCAGATGCGACGACTCGCCGCCGAACATGCGTTGGCCGACCTGGCGCTTGGGATACTGCACCAGAAGGCGGCGTTGGGCGCGTTCCATGAACACGATGAAGCCGATCAAGCCGACCGCAAACACGATCAGCACGATGACGAAAAAGGGGCCCATCGTGCCCGTGCGGACGGCTTCCAGCACCGTGCCGATCGCGGTGGGAATGCGGGCGACGATGCCGGCGAAGATGATCAGCGAAATGCCGTTGCCGACGCCGCGGCTGGTGATCTGCTCGCCGATCCACATCAGCAGAATCGTGCCGCAGGTCAGGGTGATGACCGCCGTCAGCTGGAAGAACATGCCGGGATCGATCACGATGCCGGGCACGTGCTCCAGCCCGATGGCGATGCCCAGCGCCTGCACGGCGGCAAGCCCGACGGTGCCGTAGCGCGTGTACTGATTGATGATCTTCTGTCCCGCCGCGCCTTCCTTCTTCAGCGCCTCCAATTCGGGGAACACCGTCGTCATCAACTGCATGATGATCGAGGCGGAGATGTACGGCATGATGCCGAGCGCGAAGATCGCCATGCGGCCGACCGCGCCGCCCGCCAGCGTGTTGAAGACGTCGAGCAGCCCGCCGCCCTGGGTCTCCATGAAATGCGCCATCTGGTGCGGATCGATGCCGGGCATCGGGATGTAGCTGCCGAGCCGCGCCACCACCAGCGCGCCCAAGGTGAACAGGATGCGCTGGCGAAGCTCCGTCGCCTTGGAGAAGGCGCTGAAATTGAAATTGGCGGCCAGTTGCTCGGCTGCTGAGGGCATCGGCTACTCCCTAGGCGGACACTCTAGAACGCGCGCCGCCTTTCCACGCTGCGCCGCGAAGAGACTATTGACCGCGTGCGGCGCGTTTGTCGGCGGACTTGGCCCGGCGCTGCGCTTTCTTGCCCGGTTCGCCCTTGCGGTTCATATAGACCTTTTTCTGGAAAGTTGTAGTCACCGTGCCGCCCGCTTTGGCGACGGCTTCCACGGCGCTGGCGGAGGCGCCGGCGACCTCAAAATCGAGCTTGGCGGTGATCGCGCCCTTGGCGAGCAGGCGCACGCCGTCGCGGTTCTTGGAGACGAGGCCCGCCTTCTTCAGCGCTTCGAGATCGATCTTGCCCGAGGCGTCGAGCTTCTTCTCGTCGATCGCCTTTTGGATGCGGCCGAGATTCACTTCCGCGAAATCGCGCGCAAAGATGTTGTTGAAGCCGCGCTTGGGAATGCGCATGTGCAGCGGCATCTGGCCGCCTTCGAAGCCGTAGACCTTGGTGCCGGTGCGCGCCTTGGCGCCCTTGACGCCGCGCCCGGCGGTCTTGCCGAGGCCCGAGGATGAGCCGCGGCCCAGCTTGGTCTTGCGCTTGCGGGCGCCGGGATTGTTGCGGATTTCGTTCAATTTCATCTTACTCTCCAAACTGTCATGGCCCGCCTCGTGCGGGCCACCCAGTTGACGCATCGCCTGCGCCGAATTTGTCCTACGATCACCTAGGTGGCCCGCATTTGCGGGCCATGACACCTATTTCTTCTCTTCCACCACCTCGACGAGATGCTGCACGGCGCGGATCATGCCGCGCACCGCGGGCGTGTCCTCCAGCGTGCGGGTGCGGCGGATCTTGCCGAGACCAAGGCCCTTCAGCGTCACGGTCTGGATCGCGGGCTTGCGGTTGGCGCTTCTGATCTGGCGCACGGTGACGGTTTTCTTCTCGGCCATCGTCGTCCTCAGGCGTTGGGCTCGGCGCCTTCGCGGCGGGCGAGGATTTCGGTCACGCTGCGGCCGCGGCGCTGGGCCACCATGCGCGGCGACTGCTGATGCTTCAACGCGTCGAAGGTGGCGCGCACCATGTTGTAGGGATTGGAGGTGCCGAGCGATTTCGACACCACGTCGCCCACCCCCAGCGCCTCGAACACCGCGCGCATCGGCCCGCCGGCGATGATCCCCGTGCCTTGCGGCGCCGGACGCACCACCACCTTGCCCGCACCGTGATGGCCGCGGGTCTCGTGATGCAGCGTGCGGCCGTCCTTGAGCGGCACGCGGATCAGCGATTTCTTGGCCTCGTCGGTCGCCTTGCGGATGGCCTCCGGCACTTCGCGCGCCTTGCCGTGGCCGTAGCCCACGCGCCCGCGCTGATCGCCGACCACCACGAGGGCCGCGAAACCGAAGCGCCGGCCGCCTTTCACTACCTTGGCCACACGGTTGATGTGAACCAGCTTGTCGACGAATTCGCTGTCGCGCTCTTCGCGATCGCCGCGGTCTCTGCCTTCACGCGCCACGTTCACTTCCTTCCGTTAGAAATCGAGGCCGCCCTCGCGGGCGCCGTCCGCCAGCGCTTTCACGCGCCCATGATAGATGTATCCGCCGCGGTCGAAGACCACTTGCTTGACGCCCTTGGCCAGCGCGCGCTCGGCGAGGCGCTTGCCGACGTCCTTGGCGGCCGCGACGTTCCACGACTTGGCGAGCTTGCCTTCCTTCTCGTTGCTCGAGGCGGCGGCGACCGTGGCGCCGGCCGCATCGTCGATGACCTGCGCATAGATGTGCCGGCCCGAGCGGAACACCGACAGGCGCGGCCGGCCGCCGGCGTTCTGCGCGATGCGGAAGCGCGTGCGCTGCTTGCGGCGGTCGAAGAGATTGATGGTCATTTCTTCTTGCCTTCCTTGCGCCGGACGTATTCGCCGGCATAGCGCACGCCTTTGCCCTTGTAAGGCTCCGGCGGGCGAAAGCCGCGGATCTCCGCCGCGACCTGGCCGACGAGCTGCTTGTCGATGCCCGAGATGGTGAGCATGGTCGGCTTCTCCGCCGCGATCGCGATGCCCGGCGGAATGGGATAATTCACGTCGTGGCTGAAGCCGAGCTGCAGGTTCAGAGTCTTGCCCTGCACCGCCGCGCGATAGCCGACGCCCTGGATCTCCAGCTTGGTCGAAAAGCCGTTGGTGACGCCTTGCACCAGGTTGTTGACCAGGGTGCGCGACAGGCCCCACATCTGCTCCGCGCGCTCCATCTCCTTGCGCGGGGTGAGCGTGACGCCGTGCGCGTCGACGCTGGCGTCGATTTCCTCGACCAGCGTCACCGACAGCTCGCCCTTGAGGCCCTTGACCTTCACGGTCTTGCCCTCGACCGTGGCCGTCACGCCTTTTGGCAGTAAAACCGGCTTTTTGCCGATGCGGGACATGGTCTGCTCCTAAAACACTTGACAGAGGACTTCGCCGCCGACGTTCTTCTCGCGCGCGGCGCTGTCGGTCATCACGCCTTGCGGCGTCGAGACGATGGCAAGGCCGAGCCCCTGGCGGTGCGGCTTCAATTCCTTCACCGAGGCATAGACTCTGCGGCCGGGTGTCGAGACGCGTTTGAGCTCGCGGATCACGGGACGGCCTTCGTGATATTTGAGCTCGATCTCGAGTTCGCGCATGCCGCTCTTGAGCTCCACTTCGGCATAGCCGCGGATGTAGCCCTCGGCCTGCAGCACGTCGAGCAGGCGCACGCGCAGCCGCGAATTCGGCGAAGAGACCTTCGCCATGCCGCGCAGCTGGCCGTTGCGGATGCGCGACAGAAGATCGCCGATGGGATCGTTGATCGCCATATTCCCGTTTCTCCTTACCAGCTCGCCTTGGTCATGCCAGGGATCTGGCCGAAATTCGCAAGATCGCGAAGCGCGATGCGCGACAGCTTGACCTTGCGGTAAAAGCCCTTCGAGCGGCCGCTGAGTTCGCAGCGGTGGTGAATGCGTGTCTTCGAGCCGTTGCGCGGCAGCTTGGCGAGCTTGAGGCGCGCCGCGAAGCGTTCCTCGGCGGGAACGTTCATGTCCTCGGCCTTTTCTTTCAGCGCCGCGCGCTTGGCGGCGTAGAGCGCCACCATCTTTTCGCGCTTCTTGTTGCGGTTGATCTGGGAAAGCTTCGCCATCGTGCCCTCAATTGGTGAAGGGGAGCTGGAAGCCCTTGAGAAGCGCCTTGGCTTCCGCATCGGTCTTCGCAGAGGTGTTGAGGATGATGTCCATGCCCCAAACGGTTTCCGTCTTGTCGTAGTCGATCTCGACGAACACGATATGCTCCTTGAGGCCCATCGCGTAATTGCCGCGCCCGTCGAAGCTCTTGCCGTTGAGGCCGCGGAAGTCGCGCACCCGCGGCAGCGCCATCGTCACCAGCCGGTCGAGGAATTCGTACATCCGGTCCTGGCGCAGCGTGACCTTGACGCCGACCGGACGGCCGGTGGTGATCTTGAAGGTCGCGATCGACTTTTTGGCGCGCGTGACGACCGCCTTCTGGCCGGCGATCGCGGTGAGGTCGTTCTGCGCCGCCTGGATCTTCTTGGAATCCTGCGAGCCCTCGCCGGCGCCGATGTTCAACACGATCTTGTTGAGCTTGGGCACTTGCAGCGCGTTCTTGTAGCCGAACTCCTTCATCAGCGCCGGACGGATGACCTCGGCGTAGCGCTTCTTGAAGCGCGGCACGTAATTGGGGTCGCGCGCTTCTTTGCCCGCGGCGATCTGCGCGGGGGCCTTCTCGGCGCCCTTGGCCTTCTTGTCGGCCTTGTCTGGCTTCGCGGCCTTGTCGGGCTTTGCGGCCTTGGCGGCCTTTTCCTTGCCTGCTTCAGACATCGATGACCTCACCGGACTTCTTGGCGAAGCGCACGCGGCGCCCGTCCGTCAGTATCTTCCAGCCCACGCGCGTGGCCTCGCCCGACTTGGGGTCGACATGAGCGAGGTTCGACAGCTGCACCGGCAGTTCCTTGTTGACGATGCCGCCTTGCTGGCGCTGGCTCGGCTTCTGATGGCGCTTGACCGTGTTGACTCCGGAGACCAGCGCGCGGTTCTCCTTGGGGAAAACCTTCATCACCTCGCCCTTCTTGCCCTTGTCGCGGCCGGTGGTGACGATCACGCGGTCGCCTTTCCTGATCTTCGCGGCCATCACAGCACCTCCGGCGCGAGCGAGATGATCTTCATGTGGTTCTTGGCGCGCAGCTCGCGCGTCACCGGCCCGAAGATGCGCGTGCCGATCGGCTCGCCCTGGGGGTTGATCAGCACGGCGGCGTTGCCGTCGAAGCGGATCAGGCTGCCGTCGGGACGGCGCACGCCCTTGGCGGTGCGCACCACAACGGCCTTGAGCACTTCGCCTTTCTTGACGCGGCCGCGCGGAATGGCCTCCTTGACGCTGACCACGATGGTGTCGCCGACGTCGGCGTAGCGGCGCTTGGAGCCGCCCAGCACCTTGATGCACATCACGCGGCGCGCGCCGGAATTGTCGGCGACGTCAAGCTCGGTCGTCATTTGGATCATGTCGTTCTACTCCCGATGCTCTCCCGCGTTCACTTCGCGCCGACGCGCTCGAAGGCTTCCCAAGACTTCAGCTTGGAAAGCGGACGGCATTCGCGGATGCGCACGATGTCTCCCGTCTTGAACTCGCCCTTCTCGTCATGGGCGTGATACTTCTTCGAGCGGCGCACGGTCTTGCCGAGAACCGGATGGGTGAAGCGGCGCTCCACCTTGACCACCACGGTCTTGGCGTTCCTGTCGCTGACCACGACGCCTTGCAGCACGCGCTTGGGCATTGTTCTGTTCCTTTTTCGTCAGCCGGCCTTGCGGCGCTGCTCCGTCAGAATGGTTTGGATGCGGGCGATGTCCTTGCGCACGGCGCGCACGCGGTTGGTCTTTTCGAGCTGTCCGTTGGCGCGCTGGAAGCGCAGGTTGAACTGTTCCTTCTTCAGCTTGGCGAGCTGATCGGCGAGCTCGTCCGGGCTCTTGGCGCGGAACTCGTCGGCCGCGGAGGAGACCTTCGAGGCGGCGGGCGTCTTGGCCTTCGCCCTGGACTTGCGGGGGGCTTTCGCCTTCGGCGTTGCTTTTTTCTCGGCCATGGTCGGTCTCACAGGCTGCGCGCGACGAATTTCGTCGCGATGGAAAGCTTGGCCGCGCCAAGCCGCATGGCTTCCCGCGCCGTCGCCAGATCGACGCCGTCGATCTCGAACAGGATGCGGCCGGGCTTGATCTTGGCCACCCAAAATTCCGGCGCGCCCTTGCCCGAACCCATGCGCACTTCGGCGGGCTTCTTGGACACGGGCACGTCGGGGAAGACGCGAATCCACACCCGACCGGCGCGCTTCATCTCGCGGGTGATGGCGCGGCGCGCCGCTTCGATCTCGCGGGCGTTGATGCGCTCCGGCTCCAGCGCCTTGAGGCCGTAGTTCCCGAAATTGAGCGTGGTACCACCTTTGGCCGGGCCGTGGATGCGACCCTTGTGCTGCTTGCGGAATTTGGTGCGTTGGGGCTGAAGCATGACGAGGCTCTCTTATTGCGCGGTCGGCTGTTGCGGGCGCTGCTGTCCGCCGCGGCTCTGGTCGGAGGATTCCGCCTGCCGCTTTTCGACGGCCATGGGATCGTGCTCCATGATCTCGCCCTTGAAGATCCAAACCTTGACGCCGCAGGTGCCGTAAGTGGTCTTGGCGGTGGCGACGCCGTAATCGATGTCGGCGCGCAGCGTGTGCAGCGGCACGCGGCCTTCGCGATACCATTCCATGCGGGCGATTTCGGCGCCGCCGAGCCGGCCGCCGCAATTGATGCGGATGCCCTGCGCGCCCAGCCGCATGGCGGACTGCACGGCGCGCTTCATCACCCGGCGGAAGGCGACGCGGCGCTCGAGCTGCTGGGCGATGTTCTCGGCCACCAGCTTGGCGTCAATCTCCGGCTTGCGGATTTCGACGATGTTGAGATGCACTTCGTCGGCGGTGAACTTCTGCACTTCGCTCTTGAGCTTCTCGATGTCGGCACCCTTCTTGCCGATGACCACGCCCGGACGCGCGGAATGAATCGTGATGCGGCACTTTTTGTGCGGCCGCTCGATCACCACCCGGCTGACGCCCGCCTGCTTGAGGCGCTCGCTCAGATGGCTGCGGATCTTGATGTCCTCCTGCAGCAGCTTGCCGTACTCTTTCTTGCCCGCGTACCAGCGCGAGTCCCAGGTACGGTTGACGCCCAGGCGCAAGCCGGTCGGATTGACCTTCTGACCCATTATTCCGTCTCCTGTGCCGCTTTCGCGGACTTTTTCGCGCGCGCGGGCGCTTTCTTGGCGGCCGGTTTCTTCGCGGCCGGTTTTTTGACGGCCGGCTTCTTTGCGGCAGACTTTTTCGCGACCGCCGTCTTCGCCGTCTTTTCGACGTCCTTCTCTTCGGTCTTCTCGCGCTTTTCCTCGACCACGATGGTGATCTGGCTGAAGGGCTTCAAGATGCCGGCACCGCGGCCGCGGCCGCGCGCGTGGAACCGCTTCATCACCAGATTTTTGCCGACGGAAGCCTGGCTCACCACCAGATCGTCGACATCGAGGTCATGGTTGTTTTCGGCATTGGCGATCGCCGACTGCAGCACCTTCTTCACCTCTCTGGCAACGCGTTTTTGCGAAAAGGCGAGCTCGTTGAGCGCGCCTTCCGCGCTCTTGCCGCGGATCGACTGGGCGACGAGATTGAGTTTGCGCGGCGAGATGCGGATCAGCCGGCCGATGGCCTTGGCCTGATGGTCGGCGAGAACGCGCGCGAGAGCCTTCTTGCCCATTAATCCGCCCTCTTCGCTTTCTTGTCGCCGCCGCCGGAATGGCCGTGGAAGGTGCGCGTCGGCGAGAATTCGCCGAGCTTGTGGCCGACCATGTCTTCGGTGACCAGCACGGGAACGTGCTTCTTGCCGTTGTAGACGCCGAAGGTAAGCCCGACGAATTGCGGCAGGATCGTCGAGCGGCGCGACCAGGTCCTGATCACGTCCTTGCGTCCCGAACCGCGCGCGGCTTCGGCCTTCTTGAGCAGATAGCCGTCGACAAACGGGCCTTTCCAGAGCGATCGTGCCATGTCTATTGTCCTTGCGTCGTCTTGCCGTGGCGCGAGCGCACGATGAATTTCGTGGTGCGCTTGTTCTTGCGGGTCTTGTTGCCTTTGGTGCCCTTGCCCCAGGGCGTGACCGGATGGCGGCCGCCCTTGGTGCGGCCTTCGCCGCCGCCGTGTGGATGGTCGATCGGGTTCATCGCCGTGCCGCGGACATGCGGGCGCTTGCCTTTCCAGACATTGCGGCCGGCCTTGCCGATGATCTCGTTCATGTGGTCGGGATTGGACACCGCGCCGACCGTCGCCATGCAGTCGAGGCGCACCTTGCGCACTTCGCCGGAATTGAGGCGCAGGATGGCATAGCCCGCGTCGCGGCCGAGATATTGCGCGTAGGTGCCGGCGGAGCGCGCGATCTGGCCGCCGCGGCCGGGCTTCATCTCGATGTTGTGCACGATGGTGCCCACCGGCATCGCCGCCAGCTTCATCGCGTTGCCGGGCTTGACGTCGACCTTCTCGCCCGAGACCACGCTGTCGCCGACGGCCAGCCGCTGCGGCGCCAGGATGTAGGCGAGCTCGCCGTCCTTGTATTTGACGAGCGCGATGAACGAGGTGCGGTTGGGGTCGTATTCCAGACGTTCCACCTTCGCCGGAACGTCGAACTTCCGCCGCTTGAAATCGATCACACGATAGCGCTGCTTGTGGCCGCCGCCTTGCCATCGCACGGTGACGCGGCCGGTGTTGTTGCGCCCGCCGTGCTTGGATTGGCCTTCGGTCAACGCCTTGACCGGACCGCCCTTGTGCAGACCCGAGCGGTCGATCAGCACGAGCTGGCGCTGCGCGTTGGTGGTCGGCCGGTATTGTTTCAACGCCATCTTACAGCCCCGTCGTCACGTCGATCTGATGGCCCTCTTCGAGGGTCACGATCGCTTTCTTGAAATCGCTCTTGGTGTAGCGCGTGCCGCGGAAGGCCTTGCGCTTGCCCTTCACGGTCACCGTGTTGACCGCCTTGACCTTGACCTTGAACAGCGTCTCGACCGCTTGCGCGATCGCCGGCTTGGTGGCGTCGAGCGTCACGCGGAAAACAACCTGGTTGGCTTCCGACAGCTTGGTCGCCTTTTCGGTGATGACCGGCGAGAGGATCACGTCGTGGTGGATAGTCATGCCAGCCTCTCCTCGATCGCCTTCACCGCGGCACAGGTCAGCACCAGCGTGTCGCGCTTCATGATGTCGTAGACGTTGAGGCCGACGGCGGGCACCAGCGAGACATTGGCGAGGTTGCGCGCCGACAGCGCGAAGTTCTTCTCGAAATCGCCGTCGACCACCAGCGCGTTCGCGACGCCCAGCTTGCCGAAACGCTTGGCAAGATCGCCGGTCTTGATTTCCTTCGCTTTGGCTTCGTCAAGGACGACGATGGCGCCGCTCTTTGCCTTGGACGACAGCGCGTGCTTGAGACCGAGCGCGCGCACCTTCTTGGGCAGGTCGAATTCGTGGCTGCGATTGACCGGGCCCATCGCCTTGGCGCCGCCCACGAACAGCGGCGCGGAGCGCGCGCCGTGACGCGCCTGGCCGGTGCCCTTCTGCTTGTAGATCTTCTTCTTGGTGCGGTCGATCTCGCCGCGCGTCAGCACCTTGTGCTGACCGGAACGGCGCTTGGCCAATTGCCATACCACCACGCGCTGGATCAGATCGGCGCGCGGCTCCAGCCCGAAGATCGCGTCGTTGAGATCGATTTCGCCGCTGGCCTTGTTGTCGAGGGTGAGGATTTTGGTTTTCATCTCAGCCCTCCGCCTTCGGCGCGCCGTTGGTCTTCTCGCGCTTCTTCACCGAGCCGGGCTTGGGCGCCTCCTTCGGCAATTCGCGCTTGACGGCGTCGCGCACCATCACCCAGCCGCCCTTGTGGCCGGGCACTGCGCCGCGGATCATGATGAGGCCGCGTTCGACGTCGATCTTGGCCACTTCGACGTTCTGCGTGGTCACGCGGTCGACGCCGTAATGGCCGTGCATCTTCTTGTTCTTGAAGGTCTTGCCGGGGTCCTGTCGGCCGCCCGTGCCGCCCAGCGAGCGGTGCGAGATCGACACGCCGTGGCTCGCCTCGAGGCCGCGGAAGTTCCAGCGCTTCATCGCGCCGGTGAAGCCGCGTCCGATGGTGATGCCGGTGACGTCGACTTTCTGGCCGGCGACGAAGTGATCGGCCTTGATCATGTCGCCGACCTCCAAGAGGTTGGTCGGATCGACGCGAAACTCGGCCAGCTTCTTTTTCGGCTCGACTTCGGCCTTGGCGAAGTTGCCGCGCTCGGCCTTGGTCAGCCGCTTCGCCTTGGCATAGCCAGAGCCGAGCTGGACGGCGGTGTAGCCGTCCTTCTCTTCGCTGCGTGTCGCCACGACCTGGCAGCCGTCGAGCTTCAGCACCGTGACGGGCACGTGCTTGCCGTCCTCCAAGAAGAGGCGGGTCATGCCGACCTTCTGCGTGATGACGCCTGTGCGCATCGCGCTTGCTCCTTAAAGCTTGATCTCGACGTCGACACCGGCCGCCAGGTCGAGCTTCATCAGCGCGTCGACCGTCTGCGGCGTGGGATCGATGATGTCGAGGAGCCGCTTGTGTGTGCGGATTTCGAACTGCTCGCGGCTCTTTTTGTCGATGTGCGGGGAACGGTTCACGGTGAAACGCTCGATGTTGGTGGGCAGCGGAATGGGTCCGCGGACCTGGGCACCGGTGCGTTTGGCCGTGTTGACGATCTCCCGCGTCGAATTGTCGAGGATGCGGTGGTCGAAGGCCTTCAGCCGTATACGGATGTTCTGTCCTTGCATGTCACTTCTCCGAGACGGCGACCGCCGACGTTCCGCCCCTATTTGATGATCTTTGCGACGACGCCGGAGCCGACGGTACGGCCGCCTTCGCGGATGGCGAAACGCAGCTTCTCCTCCATCGCGATCGGCACGATCAGCTCCACCTCGATCGACACGTTGTCGCCCGGCATCACCATCTCCGTGCCTTCCGGAAGCTTCACGATCCCCGTCACGTCCGTGGTGCGGAAGTAGAACTGCGGACGGTAGTTGGTGAAGAACGGCGTGTGCCGCCCGCCCTCGTCCTTGGTCAGCACGTAGACCTCGGCCGTGAAGTGGGTGTGCGGCGTGATCGAGCCCGGCTTGGCCAAAACCTGCCCGCGTTCCACCTGCGCCCGTTCGATGCCGCGCAACAGGCAGCCGACATTGTCCCCAGCCTGGCCCTGATCGAGCAGCTTGCGGAACATCTCGACCCCCGTCACCACCGTCTTCTGCGTGGCGCGGATGCCGACGATCTCCACTTCCTCCCCGACCTTGATCACCCCGCGGTCGATGCGCCCCGTCACCACCGTGCCGCGTCCCGAGATCGTGAACACGTCCTCGATCGCCATCATGAACGGCTTATCCACCGGACGGTCCGGCTGCGGGATGGCCTCGTCCACCGCCTTCATCAGCTCGGCAATCGACTTGCGGCCGACCTCGTGCGGATCGTCCCTGTCCTCCA
>Ga0326728_10004490_pt1 | contig 41158 bp, 32 predicted proteins | sample MB3enrmetagenome_FD_207602 | JGI IMG/M metagenome (GOLD analysis project Ga0326728, IMG submission 207602) | Lab enriched peat soil microbial communities from McLean, Ithaca, NY, United States - MB31MN | ecosystem: Environmental > Terrestrial > Soil > Wetlands > Peat | place: USA: New York... | reverse complement strand
GCGTCCGGCCTCCCCTCTCCGAAGCTTGGCGAGAGGGGCAGAGCGCGCTGAGCAAGCAGATTATTCAATACGCCCGCGCGCGTGGCATGCGGTCCCTCGCTCCCGCCGTCCCGGGAATCTGTCCCCCAGAGTATGTATCAACCCATCCGGAGGCTCGAACGTTCGAGATCTCCTGGTCGCATTTGTCCAAGCAGAAGTACCTTCACCCACGGAGCCCCGAATACCACGAGGTAGGCAAGGCCTTTCTTGAGGAATACCTCTCGCTTTACGGGACGGACCATCTTTATTGGCTCGAGAATTACCTCGAGTGCGATGTGGAGGGTTCGGATGAGGTTCAATTGGACGTGCGCCGGGAGATCGCAGGAGCGAATTTCAAAGTCATGGATGAGGTGGACCCCCAAGGTGTTGGGATCTGCTCCGCATGGAGCTTCCTTTTCAAGCCGCAGTATTGGACGCCCCAACTCATTAAAGAGTGCCTGGAACGCATGCCTGCCGATCGCGTCCGAGTAATCGACCAATGGGCGGAGATGGTGCCCGAACACAAGCGTGCAGACTATTTCGAGGGGCGGCCGTGGCATTTCGGCATTGTTTATTCCTTTGGTGGCAATACCAACCTGCATGGCAGCATGCAGTTCATCGAAAAGCAATTCCACAAGGTACTTGATGATCCCCTTGCCGAGCAGTGTGTGGGTTTCTATCCGAACGAAGAGACGATTCACCACAATTACTTTTACTATGAGTTTCTCTGCCAGTTGGGTTGGAATCCCAAGGAGGTGGACCTATCTTCCTTCACGAGTGATTATTCCCGCGAGCGTTACGGGGAGGACGCCGCGCCGGTCATGGCTGGTGCGCTAGAAGAACTCCTCGCGTGTGTTTATGGCTCGGATGACCTGACCCAACCCCTATACTGGCATCGCTTGGGAACGGGCTCCGGTTACTTCCGTTTGCAAGTGGCCAATCGCCGGGCATTCATACCACACCTGCGCAGAGCCCTGGAGCTCGCGCTTGCGGCCGCGCCAGCCGTGGGCGACAACGCACTTTATTTTCATGACTTGAATGACATCGGTCGGCAGTATCTGGCGGAACTCTTTGCCGCCCACCTCGTGAAGACCCAGGAGGCCGAGGCGGCCCTGGACGAGACTGCTTTCGAGCGCGAGGCCAGCCTCCTTGAGTCCCTCATGGAGGCAATCGAAACTCTCCTCAGCCACGACGATTATTACTGGCTGAGTCCGTACATTCGCAAAGCCCGCAAGTTGCCTGGTGCACCTGCGGATGTGGACGTGCGAGCGCGTGACATCCTCACCCTCTGGGCTGACGTGATCCGGGATTACGCGTGCCGTGACCTCTATGAGTTGGTGCAGGGATACTATCACCCGCGGGTCACCATGTGGATCCGCACCTTACGCAACGCCCTCAAGTCGGATCAGCGTATGGTCTACAACGCCACCGAATTGGACCTCGAGTACGATGCCATCGAGCGAAAGTGGGTCGCCGAAGGCTTCCCGCTCGTGGATCGAAAGCCTGATCCCAGGCAAGCAATGCAGACTATTCAGGCGATACTAGCCAAGTTCGCCTCCGCCGAGGGGGTCTGAAAAAGATAGGCTGGCCAAGAAACGCGAACGAGCGCGCCTGGGTGGATGGGTGCTGGTTATTAGGCGCTTCCGTTCGCGCATGCCCTCGGCGCGACGGCGGCCGAACTGTGATGCCTTCAGGCTAGCTGGGTTCACAGTCTGTAGCCAATTAACCACCCCGACGTGCCGATACTCCCGCTCAAAACACGGCACTTCAAGGCTAGCGACAAGGCAGGACTAATCCGCGTTGTACGAGGCAACCCTGAGAGGGGTACAGGCTGTAACAGCCTGTCCCAATTGCGGACAGACCAATCCCAAAACCGGACAGTCAACGTCGACCAAGAGAAGTCCCGGCATTTACCTTTAAGAGATTCAATGGGTTGCGCGTAAGACGATTGGTGAAGATGTTGCTCTAACATTGCCGGAGGACTCCTTTAATGCAGACTCTGCTTCAGGATCTGAAGTTCGGCTTGCGGATGCTGGCGAAGAGTCCAGGCTTCACCGCGGTTGCAGTACTCACGCTGGCTCTGGGAATTGGCGCGAACACCGCGATCTTCAGCGTCGTGAACACCGTCTTGCTCAAGCCTTTGCCTTACGCCCAACCCGAACGACTAGTAGAGGTTGAGTCGATGTGGGGGCGCGGCGCGGCGGTCCCGGACTCGCTCTCTTATCCCGACTTTTTTGATTTCCGGGCGCAGAACCATGTTTTCGAGCACCTCGTGACCTCTCGCGACACGACTCTGACCCTTACCGGCGTCGGAGCGCCCGTACAGCTCGATGCCGAGATGGCCACATGGGATCTGTTCCCTGCCCTCGGAATTCAGCCCGAGTTGGGTCGCAGCTTCTTGCCGTCTGAAGAAGCGGCGGGGACGCGCGTAGTTGTGCTCAGCCACACGCTTTGGCAGCGGCAGTTCGACGGCGACCGTGGCATCGTGGGACGAACGATTTCCCTCAATCTAAAGCTATACACAGTAATTGGCGTGGCCCCAGCGGATTTTGCCTTTCCGGTGAACGAACCCAACACCCAGCTCTGGACCACCATCGCCGCGGATCGGGAAAGGCCGGAACACACGCCCATGACTGAGCAGCGTGGTGCTCGCATGCTAACGGCTTTTGGACGCCTCAAGCGCGGCGTCAGCATCCAGCAGGCGCGCGCCGACCTCGACGTGATCGCCCAGGCTTTGGCCAAGCAGTACCCCGATACCAACAGCAATTATGCCCGCTCCGTCGTTCGGCCGGAACTCGAAACCTTGGTGGGAGAATCGCGCACACCCCTGCTGATTTTGTTTGCCGCCGTGGGCCTGGTGCTGCTGATCGCCTGCGCCAACATTGCCAATCTCCTATTGGCTCGGACTGCCAATCGCGAGCGGGAAATGGGAGTGCGTGCCGCCTTGGGCGCCAGTCGCGGGCGAGTGGTCCGGCAACTGCTGACTGAGAGTCTGTTGCTGGCTGTTTTCGGGGGTGCGGCCGGTACGCTCTTGGCCGAATATTCTCTGCGCGTTGCACTGCCCCTCGGCGGCCAGACCATACCGCGTCTCGCCCAAACGAGCATCGACGCGCCGGTGCTCGGCTTCTCGCTGCTCCTTGCTTTCCTCACCAGCGTTTTCTTCGGGTTGGCGCCGGCGTTGTATGCCTCCAAAGTCGATTTCGCGTTTTCGCTGAAAGAGGGCAGCAGGGGAAGCACCAGCAAGCACGATCGGACACGCGGTGCGTTGGTGATCGCTCAGGTAACGCTTGGCTTGGTTCTCGTCACCGGAGCCGGATTATTGATGGCGAGTTTTCTGAACCTGGAAAGAAGCGATCTGGGGCTGAAATCGGACCACCTGCTTACTTTTTGGTTCAGCCTGCCGGGGTCGCAGTACAACACCGCCCGGCAAGTGGCCTTCTACGACCAATTGCTGGAGCGGATGCGCGCTCTGCCAGGCGTCGAATCAACGGCAGGAGTGTGGCCACTGCCGCTCGGTGGCGACAACGCCACGGTCTCGTTCAATATCGAAGAGCGTCCTGCCGCGGAACCTGACCGGCCGTCAGCGAACATGGCCTTTGCGACGCCGGGCTACTTCTCGACGGCAGGCATTCCTTTGCTAAAAGGCCGGTTCTTCAATGACCAAGACGACGCGAACGCGCCGCGGGTGGTGATCGTCAACAAGGCGTTCGCGGACAAGTTCTTCCCGGCTGAAGAGGCGATCGGTAAGCGCATCGCGCCGGGCACCATGGCTCCCGGGGAAAAGGGTGGGATCTCGCGTGAGATTGTCGGTGTGGTAGGAAACGCCAAACTGTTCGCGATGGACGCCGAGCCCCTGCCCATCTATTACTTCCCCTACAAGCAGCTTCCCTGGCAGCCTCCGGTCGTGATGCTGCGCACCGCCGTTCCGCCTCGGATGTTGGAATCGGTGATACGCAAACAGATGACAGACCTGGACCCGAACGTCCCTGTGTTTCAGATCAGAACCATGGCTGAATTGCTCTCCCTGCAAGTCACCGAGCCTCGCTTCCATACTGTGCTGCTGGGCTGCTTCGCCGGGATCGCGTTGCTGTTGACGATGGTGGGGCTCTACGGCGTGATGGCTTACTCCGTGACGCGTCGCACGCGGGAAATCGGAGTGCGAATCGCGCTAGGCGGCAGCCGCGGGGCGGTGCTCTCGATGGTACTGAAGCAGGCGCTCGTGTTATTGGCGGCTGGGCTGGTATTGGGTCTCGCCGCGTCCTGGGCCGCAGATCGCTTGCTCGAGAGCATGCTGTTCGGCACTTCGGCTGTAAACCCCCGGGTGCTGGGCTTATCGGGCCTGCTCGTGACCCTGACGGGCCTGCTCGCCGCTTATCTGCCCGCGCGGCGTGCGGCGAAGGTCGATCCCCTAGTAGCGCTGAGGTACGAATGATTGACGATTTTCGCCTGCCTGCCGCCGGCGGGATTGTCGATGGCCGATTGGAGCCGCGGGGGACCTGAAGATTATGTTGAACAAAGCAGGGGCTGTGTCCGTTGTAAATGTTGAGGGTCCACCATCGAGGAGGAAGTCCATGAAGAAGCTTCTCCTGATGTTTTCCATCGCTCTGGTTCCATTGGCACTCATGTTCAGCGCCGCAGCGGGGGAGTCCTACCGCGGGGACACGAAGGCCAGATGGCAAGAGGGTTCGAGGATTTTCGCACTCGAGGTCACGGGCAGCGTGGAGTTTGCCGACGACGATCGGGACGTGAAGAGCCTTTCCCCCTACGGGCGCTTCTCCGTGGCGGAATCCCGCTGGTGGGTGAACAGCCGGCGATATCAAGTGACCGCGGATGGTTCGGGACGCCTCACACGATCCTACTACGTCGATGGGGACGCAAAACAGTTGGACGGCGAAGGGCAGGCGTGGTTGGCGCAGGTCATGCCGGAAGTCATCCGCGAGATGGGGATAGGGGTGGGCCCGCGAGTGCAACGGATTCTGCACCAGCGCGGGCCGACCGGTGTGCTCGCGGAAATCAGGCTCATCCACAGGGACGAGGCGAAGCGGACCTATCTGGAAGAATTGATCCGGAACGGGAATCCGGAGCCCGGAGTTTTGCGCAGCGCCATGCTGGAAGCTCGCAAGATCGGGTCGGACGATGAGAAGAGCCATCTGCTGCTGGATGTCGCCTCGGCTTATTTGCACGGTGATCTGCGCGACTCTTTGTTTGGGGCAGCGGATACCATCTCCAGCGACGACGATCATGAACGCGTGCTCTCCGAGCTCGTGGGCCGCGACCCCAACGATGCGGAGACGCTGACGCTGGCGCTGGATTCGGCGGCCCGGATTTCTTCCGATGACGAAAAAGGCAAAATCCTCGCGGAAGTGGCGGAGCGTTACAACGGCCACGAGGGAATCCGCTGGGCCTACTTCAAAGCCGCCAACAGCATCGCCTCCGACGATGAGCACCACAACGTTTTGTCCGCGGTCCTCAAGAACGACGGCGGCGACCGCGAGACCCTTGTCGCTTCGCTGCGCTCCGCCCGCCGCATCTCTTCCGACGATGACAAAGCTGCGGTTTTGGCGGAGGCGAGCCGTTATTACACGGAAGTCGATGCGGTCCGGGAGGCGTACTTCGACGCTGCCAACTCGATCTCCTCGGACGAGGAGCACCAGAAGGCTTTGACCGAACTCCTTCATCAACCCGGCTTGCAGCCCGCCACCCTGGCGGATATCGCAAGATCCGCCCAGCGAATCTCTTCCGATGACGAAAAAGCTAAAGTTCTCTCGGAGCTAGTGGCACTGGACATCCAGGATTCCACCGTTCGCCCGGCATTCTTCGACGCGATCAATAGCATCAGTTCGGACGAAGACCATGCGCGAGTTCTTTCCAGCCTGGGGGGGAAGGCAGGGCTCACCAGCGGCACCCTCCAGGAAATCCTCGAATCCGCAAGCCGCGTGTCCTCGGACGAGGAAAAGGCGAATGTCCTGGTGGGAATGTGGAAGATGGATTTGCGGGATGAAGGCGCCCAATCCGCCTATTTCAAGGCCGCGGACAGCATCTCTTCCGACGATGAGCACGGCCGGGTTCTGACGACTCTTCTCAAACGTCATGACCTCTCCGCGAAAGTTGTCATCGCGGCCATCGAGTCCGCAACCCACATCTCTTCCGATGACGTCAAAGCGGAGGTGTTAAGGCAGGTCGTCGATGCCTACTCCGGGGACACGCTTGTCTGCGCGCACTTGCGATCAGCGTTGGAATCGCTTCAGTCCAACGACCAGTATCGAAAGCTCATGTCGGAGTTGGCGAAACAGGACGCCAGTCAGAAATAGTGACCAGCGATGGGGGCCAAGTGACGAACAGAAGTCCGGAGCCGGGCTGAGAGCCGCTGTCGGCTACTTGAGCGTCCGCAGCCCAGGCGCTCCGGCCATATTGACGGTATCGGCTAACCGTACATCTGAGGGTCTGGGTCCCAATGCAACAGAATAGATCGTGCCTTCATAAGTCCAGTGGCGGTCGCGGCGGTTACCAAACAGTATTGAGCGTGGAAGAAACTGCGCACGAGGTTTCTCAGAATCTCGACCACTGAGCCGGTCTCTGCCACGGCTGCTCCTTTTTCCCCACCACAGAGCCACACCCGGTGCAGACGTAGCTGTAAATTTCCTTATCGAGCAGCACCAGCAAAAGACGCTTTCGCACTGGCATGGCGCGTCTGCACGTTGGGCAGAAGAGTTGGCTCGCCTCGAAGTCTTCAAAATCCTTTTGTTGGTCCGGCGGCATCATCAGAGTCGGGAACCCTTAACCTTGTCTTGTCCCTCGCACCACCATTTTGCCGAAATTTCGGCCCAGCGGCAACGCCCAAAACGCCCTGACGACATTCTCCAGGCCTGCAACAATATAGCGGCTGTCCCGCCGAAGGCGGGCAGATGTTCGCCGCGACAAGGACCTTCTCGAACAGCTTTCTGCGGGGTCGTTCGCTTTCCTTTGCAAGCGGCTCCCTGCTCAGGCCGCCGCCATCGCGCAAGGGACCCGAAAGAAGGGGCGGGCGGGCAGGCTCCTTGGGCCGCCCGCTGTGGTGTGGGCGTCTCGCCCGCTGTCGAATGGGCATCCTTCCCGCGAGCTGTGGTGCGGCCGTCCCGGCCGCTGTCGCTGGGGCGTCCCGCCCCAGCGGGGCACGGGCAAGATGCCCGTGCCACAGCGGGCGGGCCGCCCGCACCACGCCTCATGCGCGCACCCCCTCTGCGGCCGGTGCTTTTTTTTCAATGACATCCTGGCTTTGTTCCGGCGATTTTGAGGTTTCGCCAGCGTTCTCCTCTGCCGGACTTTCTGTCCCATCATTCGTAGCGCTGGCCTTCAGAGCCTGCTCTGAGCCCGGCGAAGGGTCCGCACCTGCCGAACTGAAGTTCGGCGCTACTTCGGCGGCAGCGTCGAGCTCCACGACCTTACTCAGTTCCTCGGCCGCGCGGTCGTCCGGCTCATTGTCGGGAGGGCTGGCCTCCGGTTGCGCGGTTCGCGAACCGCCCCTACACTCGCGGGCATGTTCTTTGCGCATGGTCAGCAGAATCCTCACCTTCCGGTCGATCGCCCGGTCGAGCGCCATTTCCAGGCGCAGCACCGTGTTCGCACTCTCGTCCTTCGGAGCCAGGCACGAGTCCCGTGCAATCGCGTCCTTCTCCTCCTGCGCCTTCATCTCCTCCGCGAACGCCGCCTCCACCGCCGCCATCTGCTCCTCCAGCAGGCGCTCCAGTTCCTGGTAGCGGCCCTTCCGCCCCGCCTCGTCCCCGAACGTATCCTTCACATACTGGTCGAGCTTTGCCTGGTCCTTCTTCTGGCAGAGGTACGCCCAGTCGTACAAGAGCGCCAGCAGGTGGACGATCTGACGGGGCCTCCACCCCAACTCACCCTGGTAGTAGCTTTCGATCTGTTTATGGTGGGGCAGCGAGAAGTGCCGCCGCCGCACCTGCTCGCGAATCACCCCCCAAAGCGAAATCAGCAGGCGCAGCCGCACCAAGGGGTCTGTGGGCTGGGGCAGGTCGGGCGCCACTGCCTCGCACTGGGAGGGTTCGAAGGTCACGTCAGCAAGGGCCCGTGCGAGACCGCGCCGCCGCTCCTCGACCGCCTCTAGGGCGTCCCGCATCAGGCCCGTCTCCATGCGCTCGATCCGGTTGCGACGCCAGTAGAGCTTGCCCAGGTCGGCGACTTGGTGGTCCCAGAGGGCGTCGCCGGGGCCGTAAGCGGTGGCGAGTTCCCGTTGCAAGGCGGCATACCGTTCGGGATCTTCGCCCAGGGCGCGCATGACGGCGGCCTCGTTTTCAGGCGCGGCATCACAGCCGTGCTTGAGGGCGTTCATTTTCATGCGCTCTTTGCCGGCCTCGCTGCGAGGCCCGGTGGAGCGCTGCGAATTGCGCCGAGCGGCGTCGAGCCGCTGGGGAGTGAGACACGTAGATTTGAGTAAGGACATAGTAGCTCCATGAGTTGGAAGATTGGGAGCAGGGGCGGCGGGCAAGCCGTCCCCACGCGAGCTGGGACGGACGTTCACGACCCTAATAGACTATCACAAGGCGAGCCCAGATGTCAAGACCAGAGTGTAACACTACACTGATAGGCCATTAGCGCAGGCGGAGCAGGGCCGGTTCGCGAACCGCCCCTACCTGCGCATGGCCCAGGCAGTGGGGTTGCGGTGTGGATAAGATGCGGCTCCGCCGCCCCCTCTTGCGGAAAGGCTTCGCCTTTCCGGGGAGGGCATCAAATGTTTGCCTGAGGTTGAGGCTGCGCCTCAAGCGGCGAGGCGCAGCCTCGCCAAAACCTTTTGGTGGGATAGGTGCAGGCCCGGAAAGGCAGAGCCTTTCCGCAAGACAGGGCGGCAGAGCCGCAAAGGCCGCGGGTGGCGACTCCATCGCATTTTATGTCGAGGCTGGCGCAGGGAAAGCCCAGCGTTGCGTGGAGCCGGAATGAACAAAGACCGCGGAGCTGCGCTCTGCGCCAGCCCTGTCCTTCGATGAAAAGGGTACCTGACACCCTTTTCCTGACACCCTTTTCCTTTCTCTTTTCCTTTTCTGCAAATTGTCCACCAAATTTCCCCCCCTGCGCCGGGCCTACTGATAGACGCCCCTGGACTGCAATCGCGCATCGTTCGTCACCTATTCGTCACCCCCCATAGGCGAGCGTGGCTTGAGCCGTCCGCGTGCGTGTACGGGGCAGCAAAGCGCACGGCGGGGCATTCTGGCGCGGCTCTGGAGGCCGGTCGAGCTACGGCGCAGCAAGAGAAAAAAGTAGTACCTTTTCCGGGGGGACGCCGGGCGGCAGGGGGAGTCTCGGGGGGAACGATCCGCTGGCCACCTCTCTGACCCGCTCAGGTTGGGCGCAAGCGCAAGCGTGGAAGTAGTGCCCTGCCAGAGCCGCGCAACACAAGGCACGTTCGGTACCCACGGGGCGATTCAAAAGAGCCCCGAGTTGCCAGGGCTAATGGAGGCGATTGGATATATAATCACTTCAGAAAAGAGGTGACGTATGAACTACACGTACGTAAGATATGGTGATCATCTCCCGATGGTGGGTGTATTGCAGCTCTTGTTGAACCGCACTGGACTATCGCTCGTGCCCGACGGGGTGTTCGGGGGGCAAACGCTTGCGGCCGTGAAGTCTTTTCAAAAGCTACGCGGGCTTGTACCAGATGGAGCGGTAGGTGAGAACACGTGGGGGAGCCTGACCGACGGGGTGTGCCTTCCCATTGTGGACTGCGTGGACGTATGGGACCCTAGGCTCCTCAGTGGGGACGTCCGTTACCTCCGAGAAGTGGGCGGCGACCCTCTTGTGATCGGCGGCATGTGCAATGGAGTGGAGCAGGTGGTAGCCTTGCTCGCCCATAGGAAGAATGTATTCCTGCTCCGCTTTCACGGTCACGGTGACCGTGGCTGGGCGGGTGTGTCCGTCGGGCAGGCAGAGCTGGATCCACATTCGAAAGAGCACTCCGACATCTGGGCGAATCCGAAAATCAAGCCGGTAATCATGAAAATTCTCGGCCAGTTGCGATGGATTTTCGGGCTGTACGGTTGTGTCGAATTCCTTGGCTGTGAGACCGGACGCGGGAAACAGGGATATCAGTTCCTATCGCAACTGGCTAACGAGCTCCATGTTCCGGTCATCGCGGGTAAGCATGATCAGTATTTTGGAAGATTGCAGACCTTCCGGGTGTTCGGCCCGACCGCGACAGCTTTCCCCGGCGGGATGAACCTGCGCGACTGGTGTAAGTCCCGCCCGCCTTTCGCGGCTAAAGCAGAGAAGGAGTGGCACCCGAGGTCAGTTCTTGGGGAACTTAAAGCAGCCTGAGTAGCGAAGTTAGGGAAACGGAAAAGCCCCGGTTCCCGCTGGGGCCTCTCAGAACTTTTGGGCGCAATCCAAGAGCAGCATAGGTGTGTGAACTAGGCGAGCATGGCTTGAGCCGTCCGCGTGCGTCTGCGTGGCAGCAAAGCGCACGGGGGGCCATTCTAGGGGCTCTCACGGCAGGGAGAAACGGTACCTGACACCCTTCCTCCCTCACGGCAGGGAGAAACGGTACCTGACACCCTTCCTCCCTCTCTGACACCCTTCCTCCCTCTGACACCCTTCCTCCCTGACACCCTTCCTCCGGACTTGGTGCGCGAGAGTCGTCGCTCGTCCGCGCGGTTCCTCAGCAAACCTCGGGCGCCGCGGCAATCATTGCGCAGGAAGCGAATGTCGCGGCACTAACGGGGCATCGCGGGCTGGCGCAGAATCTGCTGCGTTTTGGAGTTAGACGCCAGTTCTGTGGGTGGAAACAGCGGGGAGATTGAGTTCGATTCCAACTTGCCGGGCACGCTCGGACAAGGTCGTTTTCAGCTTCTCGTAACCCCCCGCATCGAACAGATTGATCCATTGGTAGCGGCGCAATCCGCTTGGAATCTCGCAGTCCTCCAGCCGGACGGGAATCAAGAACTTCGCACCATCGGGTTGCTCGAGAGCGATATCGAGCGCGTAGTGCAGCTCTTTGTGCACGAATCCCGCCTTATGGGCGAAAATCTCGGAAAGGCAGACGACGATGGCGTGGCTGCGACGCAGGGCCTCCTGAATCTCGTCGTCCCATAATGTGGCTGGAGAAATGTCACGCTCATCCAACCACGGCTGGAAACCGTCCGAATTTAACTGTTCGTAGAGCTGGCGAACCCGCGCTTTATCCTCGGAACAATGACATAGAAAGACTCTCAGACCATCGGAAGGAACGACAGGTGGCGGTGGCGGGATTACACACTCCCTCGGCCTTACCGGCGGTTTGCGTCTGCCTAGAGCCACCGCAGCACTCACAAGCAATAGGTTCAGAAACACCACGACGCCGGTGCGGAGATAGCTTGCTGAGATCCACTCGGAAAAGGTCGGGCCTACCAAGCGACCATCGATCGTAACCATGCCCACCCCGGAAAGGGCCGCCCGGAACTCATCGGAGCCGATCAGCAGGTCGTCGATATTGATGGACGGGCGGCCATCGGTGGTACTGACCATGCGGATCACCTGCGGGGAGTCGATAGGGCTCACACGGGCACGCGAGGCCCTGAGGTTGATGGCCTCAAAGGGTTCGAATAATCCTTTCTTCCCGCCCTTCCAAATTGCGGCAGATGAACTTGGCATGAACTTCAGGCGGAGGGCGGAATCATTTTCAGCCAAGATCTGCAGTGGGATACCGACAATCGGAATCCGCCCCGACCCAGCCTGCAAGAGCTTGCGGCAACCCGGTTGATTCAACTCTTCCGGGTTGTCTGGCGCCGTCTGCAGATCGACCACGAGGCGCGAACCCGTGGGCCTTAACGCGATTTCGCGATGAGCGTCGCCTCCAGGCGAGCCCTGTTGGAACAGATGAATCTCCCCCGCCCTGGGCGATTCCAAGTGGATATCGACAAAGGTGCGACAAGGTGCTGCCCCCGTTTGCGGCGAATCCAGTGTTGTATAGGAGATCGTCTGTGACTCCTTGGACTGCGCCCAAGCCTCCTGCCTGAAAAGTTGTGCCGTTTGGGCGGAGAGACGACCTCTATCGAAGACGACATCAACCACTTCGTTCTTGCCGCCCTGATGCGAAAGCAGCGGACCCTCCTGTGACACGGGGTTGCTAAGGATCAATTCCTCTTTGCCCAGCTTGGCCGCAAAGGGACTGAACTCCGCCACGCTGTGCGGCTCCGCGCGCCGGATCAACCACACGTCAACGACCAACGCGACGGTCAGCGCCAGCATTGCCATTCCGATTTGCAGTGTGCGGGTCATTCCTCCACCATGACTTGCTGCACCGACCAGGCGATCACCCAATTTGCTTTATTCAGCGCCGATTCCCACGCCCGCACCTGAAGCATATGCTCACCCGGAGAGACCTTTTTCCCACTGCCACTCCACTGAAAGGTGGAAGCGGTCTCAGGTTGTACACCGTCGATGTCGTGATGATCGTCGAGTTGCGACACGAGCTGACCTTGTGCCAGCGCTACTCTCAGGAACTCTGCTCTGACACGATCGAAAAGAGTGTGGGCATGGAAGCCGTAACTCGCCATTTCCTTGTTTTTTGGGCGAATCGTATTTGGGCCGAAGGTAACTTGATCGATCGCCACGGATCCCACCGCTCGCTCTCCGGCGCCGACGCCGAACAGGCGCATATAGACGGGCGTGGAGGCGCCAGCGCCGCCCCCCACAGCGCGGATCGCAAACCTTCCGGGCGTTGGCCTTTGCGGAAAATACGGCGGAAGCCGGAAGATCGTTTGTTGCCGGAGGCCTCTCCTCACAATGCGGTAATTAAAGGCGGGCAGCCCACTGGTGTCGACGGTAACCAAAAGTACGCCGCCTTCGCCAAGCGAACAATCGAAAACAACCGGCCAGTTGGCTCGCACAAATGCCGCGATGTTTAACCCGCTCATGGAGAATTGGTCCGGCATTTTCGGGCCCTCGCGCGAAAGCTTCGCCGCGGGCTTATTCCGGGCGTGCAGCCATTCGCCAAGGGAGACCAAGCTCCCGGCGGCCGCGGCGCCGGCGATCCACCCGCCCTCGCTCCCGGCGCCTGCACGAGCCGGCGGCCGACCCGGATTCGTCTCTACGGGATGTGGCCTCGGCTGCGGTTTAACTGAAGCCGGCGGCGTGTAACCGTCGCCGTCCGGTGCAACTCGAGGGGCCGGACGCGTCGGCTGGTTCGTAGTAGGGTGCTGGCTGGTGCCAGACGGCTGATCCGTGGTCTGGCCCGCGGTCAACCGGGAAATCAGGACTAAAACCATGAAGATGTAGATGCCCCTCATGCTCCTCCTTTGAGGGCCAGCGGACAACGATGGCCCGCGCGACTCAGCGTCTACTATTCCAGGGCCTTCGAAAATTAGCCTACTTTGTCGCGGTCTCCGGCGCGCAGCTTCTCCATAATCGAGTCTGCGTTGTCGTCAGGGTTGAACGTGGTAATCCCCAGCGCCGCAGACACGGCTTTCACAAAGCCGCTGCAATCGGACTTGTGAGCCTCCCAGTTGGCCTCGCAAATACTGACGACCTGCTGCGGACTCATGTGCACCCCTTTGTTTCGGAGGCTGCTCGAGTGCGGCTCCAAACGCGAGTGACCATGCCCTGTGATTGTATCCTCTCACATTAACTGTCCCGATACAACTCACGTGCTAACCGGGCAGCATTGCCGATACGGCCCCCGTGTGTTCTCGCCAGCTTTCGTCCGACCGACGGCCGAAATCGTTTGTCCAGCTTGCGGACAAGTGGGTGTATGCTTTGTAGCTTGGGCTGAGCCAGAATCGAAATCCTGCTTAAGTTCAGCCTCGCGGCACGCAACCCTCAACTCCAAGGAGGTTGAATGCAGATTTGCCAAGCCGGTTCCCTGCGCTCCAAACGAGAATCCGGAGGTGCCCCTAATTCTCGCTCTTCCACCCTGTCCTCGATTGCTTGTCGGCTAGTGATGTTCTTCGTTTTGACCGGGTTGTCGGCAATTTCCGAGGTCGCGGTTGAGCCAGTTTTTGCCCTTCAACAATCCGTGACTGCTGGCGCTCAGGGCGCAATCGAGGGAGTGTTGAATGCGAAATCGGGCAAGGCGAATGAGCGCTCCGGGCTGGCCGGCCCGCTTCGAGGCGCCACCGCCTCGCCGCTCTTCGTGCGTGGGTACACGGTCATTCCCGAACCCCAGAAGGTGACGCTCACCGGCAAGGACTTCGAATTCTCGCCTTCCTGGCGATTGGAACTGGCCCCCGGCGTTCCGCCGGATGACATCGCCGTCCAGAGCTTGAAGCAAGAACTGCAAGAGCGATTTCACCTGGCTTTAGCGGAAGCCAAGGGCAAGGGGGGACCTGGCCTGAAGTTGGCGATTGATCCCCGGGCGGTGGAGATTGGCGCAGCCACCGACCGGCAGAAGTCCGTACTGGCCGAACAGGCTTACCAGATCAAGCTGACGCCCTCCGGGGTGACGATCACCGGCAATGCTGCCGGCGGCCTTTTCTATGGAGTGCAAACCTTTGTGCAGTTACTGAAGCCCCAGCAAGGGAAGGAGTGGTTACCGGAAGGGGAGATTGTGGACTGGCCGGACCAGGAACTGCGGGTCATCTACTGGGATGACGCGCATCATCTGGAGCATCTGGAGGTCCTCAAGGCAGCGTTGCGGCAGGCGGCGTTCTACAAGATCAACGGTTTTTCACTCAAGTTGGAGGGGCATTTCGAGTACCAGCACGCACAGCCCATCGTGGAGCCTTATGCTTTGTCTCCGGCTGAGCTGCAGGAGCTCACCGATGAGGCGGTGAAGTACCACATGGAGTTCATTCCCTATCTGGATGGGCCGGCGCACGACGCGTTCATTCTGAAGCACCCGGAATATGTTGACTTGCGCGAGTATAGGGAGAGCAATTACGAGTTTTGCGTGACCAACCCGGACACCTACAAGCTGTTTTACGGAATGTTTGATGACCTCTTGGCGGCGACGAAGGGGAGCCACTATTTCATGCTGTCCACGGATGAGCCCTACTACATAGGATTAGCGAAGAACTTACAGTGCGACGAAGTGGACCGGGCGAAGGAACTGGGAAGCGTAGGGAAGCTGCTGGCGGAATTTGTGACGAAGGCGGGGGGATACCTGCACGAACACGGACGGGAGGTGATGTTCTGGGGAGAATATCCGATGGTGCCGGAGGACATTGCTTCGCTCCCGGCCTACATGATCAACGGCGAGGTATACGGCCCCAAGTTTGACCCTGTGTTCAAGGCCCACGGAATTCGCCAGATGATGTTCACTTCGACCGTGGGATGGCAGGAGTACCTTTTCCCGAACTACTACCTCCTTCCCCAGGAGCAGCACATTCCCGGCCCGCCGGGTGGCACTTATGAATCGGTCGGCCAGGGACCGGGTTTCGTCGAGCAGATGTTCGACATGATATCGCATGATGCGTCGCGCCGGAACGCCGACTTGATGGGAACCTTTGTGGCGGGATGGGCGGACGTCGGGTTGCATCCCGAGACGATGTGGCTTGGATACGCCACGGGATCGGCAAGCGGGTGGCATCCCGGATCGCCGGCTCCCCAGGAATCCATGTCTTCCTTCTACAAGCTCTTCTACGGGCCGGGGGCAACGCGGATGGAGCGGCTGTACCAGCTTCTTAGCGAGCAAGGCCAGTTCTGGAAAGAAAGTTGGGAAGCCAAGCCCTCGGCCGCGCGCACGCCCCTCTGGGGTGACTGGAACATCATCTACCCGAGGCCCCGTCCAGCCCTCGATCAAACCCTCCCGCTGCTGCCGATTCCTTCGATGCCACTTCTCACGACGGGCTATGACTGGGCTCCGCTCAACACGCGCCGGCTCGGGATGGCAGGCAAATTCCTGGCCGATAACGACGAATTGCTCGGACTGATTCACGCGAACCTGGGGCAGGCAGAATTCCAACATTACAACCTGGAGATCTGTCTCGCCATCGCTCAACTGTTTCGTCAGAATCTCACCATGCTGCGGAGCCTTGCGCAGATCAATCAATCGCTCGAAGCGGCCGAGCGCCAGGCTGGCGAGGCCGACCCGGAAGCCGCCCTGGCGTCGCTTGACCATGCTCTCGATCTTGCCGGGCAGATTCGAAGCGAGCGCAACCAGACATTCCAAAACGCGATGGACACCTGGTACAAGAGCTGGTACCCGCGCGTCCCGGAAGCCAACGGCCGCCGCTTCCTTGACAAGGTCGATGACGCGAAGGACCATCTGCCGGCTCGCACGGCGGATATGACCTACCTGATCTATCGTGAGCTGCTCTATCCCCTCGGCGATTGGGCGGAAAAGGTGGCGGCAGTCCGCAATGCGTACGCGGAAGCGAACCATCTCCCGAAGCGAGCATTCAAGCTGGACTGGCAGGGGACCGGCGGCCCCGCGGTGCAGTCCGGCGGCGAGTGACTGGCAGAAGTAAGCGTTCTTATTCGTTTGGCGTCGGAAGGGCGGGGCTTCAGCCCCGCCGCAGAGAACAGGCCACTCCTCGGGGCTTTAGCCCCTGGAGCCGCGTTGCTTCAGGGCCTAAAGGCCCGTTTAACCGTGCTCTGCGTAGCGGCGGGGCTAAAGCCCCGCCCTTCCAGGACTCAGAATAATTTCGCTTATAAACACAACTAAGCACTAGCTTGACTCAGACGGGATGGACCGTCGCGGGTGATTTATCTCGTGTCCAGTATCCCCGGGAACCAATGCGCGGCGTTCTCGTGAAAAATCTCGCGGAGCACTGGCGCTGGCAGCGAGAGTCCCTGATATTTGTGGCCAAGGTACTCAACCGTGCGGCCTGAGGAGAAGAAGATCCAGTCGCGCCGATAGGTGTCATTCCACTCTTTCAGCGCGTTCTCGGTGTTGTAGCTCGGTTGCACCTCCAAGTCGGTTCCATAGACGACGCGATCCTGATATTTGATCAAGAAAGCCCGCACTTTGTCGTGCGGTTGCATCATCAAGTAGGGCACGCGGGCTGCCGTATCGACTGCGAAATTTGGATGGCGGTCGAAGCGCCGGGCGATCTGGTCCACGTCCACCTCCATGCTGCCCAAATGTGCTCCCACCACGCGCAGGTTGGGGTTCTCTTCGACAAAGTGATCTCTGGCAGCGAGGATGGCAGCTTTCGATGGCCACTCCGGATGTGCGAACGCATACTCCCCGGGGTGGGCTTTGTAATACTGGTAGTCAGGGCTGGAGGAATTCGCGGGCGCCCAGCAGGAATCAGGTTCCGCGATGTGGGCGACCACGGTTCGGTTGTGAGAAGCGATCGCCTGATATACAGGTTCGAAGGCAGGATCATCCGGCATCACATAATTCCCCGCCTTCGTCTTCATTTCCATGCCCATCACTTTGTAAATTTTCACCGCGATTGCGCCGTTCGCGAAGTCCGCTTCGAGTTGGTGAATGGTGCGCTCGGCGAAGCCCGGCGCCTCGAAACCGTACGGGCTGAATGTTGTGCAAAAGACCGCCCGTCCGCCCGTGCTACGGCGAGCCTTCAGCACGTCGCCTCGTTGCGGTTCGAGGCCTTTGTAGAACGGATCACGATCATCAATGACGCAGATATTTAAGGCGCGCAGATTCAGGCGTTGCATGAGGTCGCCGAACCTCGGATCGTCCTGGTAAAGGTGAATGTGCGTATCGATGGGCGCCATCGCGGCAAAAGCTGACAGGGCGGGGTCAAGTGCCGTCGCCGGCCGGGCCTCCGAACGAGGGCCAGTCCTCGTTGCAACGGCCAGGAATGCCGTACTCGCCAGCGCCGCCAGTATCCATGACTTTGCAGTAGCTCTCCAGTCGTGGTTTCTCAATGTGCTCCTCCAATGTGGGGGCGGGAATGATCGAGAGGCCCGCACCCAGCCTTCTCCCTAGGCCCAAGCTGGATCATGTTGAGCCTTACACGGCATCAACAGTTTAGCAAATTCGGGATTCAGTGGTAGGGCAGAGGTGGGCGCAGTTTGCCCTCATCTGCGGTTCTTCCTGGGGTTCGCCGATTGGGGGCACATACATTCCGACAAAGATCCTCGGGACGTGTACGCCACCCGCCAAAAAGTCTGACTACCTGTAGGTCAGGCCTTTCGCAGGCCCTGCGGGTCGATGGGGAGTCGCCGCAGGCGCACTCCAGTGGCTGCGAAGACGGCATTGGACACGGCAGGGGCCAGGGGCGGAACGCCGGGCTCGCCCATGCCGCCAGGCTTTTCGTTACTGGGCACGATGTAGACTTCGATGTCCGGTGCCTGATCAATGCGCAGGACCTGATAATCATGGAAATTGCTTTGCTCGACAGCTCCGTCTTTGACGGTGATCTCGCCGGTGAGCACGGGGCCGAGAGCGTAGTTAATGGCTCCTTCAGTCATCGCCCGCACGCCGTCAGGGTTTACGGCGGTGCCGCAGTCGACGGCGCTCACGATGCGGTTCACCCGGATTGTTCCGTCTTCTTTCACAGAGACTTCTGCCACGTGGGCAATGTAGCTGTCGAAAGAATAGAAACAAGCGAGGCCGCGCCCGTGGCCTGCCGGCAAGGGCTTTCCCCAGCCGGCCTTCTCCGCTGCCAGCTTGAGTACAGCGCGAAATCTTGATGTATCCAGCGGTGCATCACCACCATCAGCCACCTTCTGGGTTTCCGGAACGAGACTGAGGCGGAACTCGTAAGGATCTCGACCGGCAGCGTGGGCCAGTTCATCAACGAAACATTCTACGGCAAAGCCGTTGAAAGAGGACGCCACGGAGCGCCACCAGGCACGTGGGACCACCGAGTGCACGGGCGCGTAATCCAAACGAAAGTTCGCGGTTTCGTAAGGAATCACTCTCGCCCCGCTCAATTCCTGAGATGCGACGTGTTTTGGGTCCTTCAGTTCCTCAGGCGAGTCGAAGACGGCCCGAATCGGCGTAGAGACGATGCGATGCGACCAGGCGGTGAGAGCGCCGCGCTCATCGAGGCCTCCCGACATGCGGTGGTACGAGTAGGGGCGGTAGAAATCGTGCTGCATGTCGTCTTCGCGGGTCCACAGCAACTGCACAGGCTGTTTCATTTCTTTAGCCACTTGCCAAGCCTGCGCGACGTAGTCCCATTGATAGCGGCGTCCGAAAGATCCGCCGCAGAACATCATGTGAACTAGGACCTTTTCAGGTGGAGTGCCGGCGAGTTGGGCGATTTCCTGGCGGTGAATCTCTCCGATCTGGGTGGGCGACCAGACTTCGATCCGGTCGTCGCGGACGTGCACGGTGGTGTTCATCGGCTCCATTGTGGCGTGGGCCTGAAACGGCAACTCGTACGTCGCTTCCACCTTTTTCGAGGAGCCCGCGAGCGCCTGAAGAACGTCTCCTTGATTCACCGCGACATAGGAAGGGGGTGCTGCTGCTTGTTTCAGCAACTGCTTCCGCAGGCTCTCCGTAGTTTCGTCTCCGGCGCCTTTATCCCAGGAGACCTTAAGGGTTTGCCTGCCCTTCAAGGCTGCCCAGGTGGAGTCTGAGATGACCGCGACGCCGCCTGCCGAGTTAATGTCGCGACCGAAGTTGCCCATCTGGAGCCATCTGATCGGAGGGACCTCGAAGACCGCGCGAACCCCAGGCACTGCTTTGGCGGCCGCAGCGTCGAAGCTGACAAGCTTGCCGCCAAACTGCGGGCAGCGGGCCATGACGGCAAACAGCATGTTCGGCGCTCTAACATCGATCCCGAACTTTGCGCTGCCGTCAGTCTTGGCGGGCACATCCAGGCGCGGACGAGGCTTGCCGATGAAACGAAACTCCGACGGAGCCTTTAGAGGCACGGCATCCGCCTTCACTGCTTCGAGCTTGGAGGCGGTTTCGACCAACGCGCCGTAGGTGAAGCGCCGCTTCGTCGGGTCATGGAGGACGGCGCCGTTGCTGGCGCGGCAGTCCGCTTTCGCTACGCCCCACCGCTCGGCTGCGGCGGAGACCAGAGTCTCCCGCGCCTGCGCGCCCGCCTGGCGGAGGTTATCCCAAGCCCACTCTGTGCCGCCGCTGCCGCCCGTTTTGAGGTGATGATAAATCTCCGGGATGACCGGCGCCTGCTCCACGCGGATCGCCGACCAGTCCGCTTCAAGCTCGTCGGCCAGGATCATGGCTTCCATGGTTCGTGGGCCCTGGCCCATTTCCGGATTCTCAACCAGGATCGTGATCCGATCGTCTGGAGTGATTCGCAACCAGGCGTTCGGCTTGAAAATCGCGGCCTCACCCTCGGAGCGAGATTCGGCGTGGGCTCGCCCGGGCAGGCAGAAACCCAGGATGTAAGCCGCGCTGCTGCCCGTCGTTGCTTTCAAGAATTCACGCCGGTTGGCGATGGTCTCGGTACTCATCAGGCTCCCTCCTGCGCGGCGCGCTGGATGGCGCGGCGAATGCGCTGATACGTGGCGCAGCGACAGATGTTGCCGTTCATCGCGCGGTTGATTTCTTCGAGCGTGGGGTGCGGGTTCTGGGTGAGCAAAGCGGCGGCCTGCATGATTTGGCCTGACTGGCAATAGCCGCATTGAGGCACCTGCTCCGCGATCCAGGCGAGCTGCAGCGGGTGACTGCGGTCCGGCGAGAGGCCTTCGATGGTGGTGACCTTTCTGCTCCCGACAGACCCGACGGGCGTTTGGCAGGAGCGCACCGCGTCGCCAGCCAGGTGCACGGTGCAGGCCCCGCACAAGCCCATGCCGCATCCGTACTTGGTCCCGGTCAGCCCCAGAGTGTCCCGCAAAACCCAAAGCAGCGGCGTTTCCCCCGCCACGTCAATTTCGTGCGACTGCCCATTCACGATGAGACGAGTTCCAGCCATATTGACTCACCAGCCCCGGGAGAATTCTTCTTTACCACTCTAAACAGCCGGCCTGCGAATGAGAATCATTTTGGGATGAATCGTTCATGCCGCGGGTTGAATCGTAGCCCAGCACAAAGAACCCGCCGAAGGCGCCGCGCAGACCTTTGCGTGCAGAAAGCTTCAGCGTTAAGATTTGTGTGTGGGGTTGGGTCTGTCATTCCAAGCGAAGTCGAGGATTTCGTCATTCCCGCGAAAGCGGGAATCCATTGGTTGATCGATTGACAATGGACCCCCGCTTCCGCGGGGGTGACGAGTGGCGACTTTCATATCCGTGGGTGGGGGCACGGCCCCTGACGACTCGGGATGACAGGGCGATCGGAAATACCGATCGTTGGTCGCGGACAAAGTAGGATGGTCAACACGCCTTCCAATGGAGCTTTGACGAGGAATCCCGCTGTCGCCAGGCGGTTATGGCTTGCGTGCGGCTGGGTTGTGGCCGTCCTGCTGTTTGCAGGCCTGTGGTATGCCTACGACTCCGGTCATCACGTTTCGGATCCCTTTGTCGACTACTTAGGCTGGTCTTGTTACATTTGGGGCGTACTCACGCCCATTGCGCTTTGGCTCGCCCGGCGGCTGCCGATCGACTCGAAGAGTTGGGTGCGGGCAATTCCGCTGCACGTCGTGGCGAGTGTCCTGTTGGCTGTCGTTCAACTAACGCTCGAGGCCTCAGCGGAATGGCTCCGCAGCCGTGGCGGTTGGCCCTTCGCCGAAGTGCTGCGGCATTATTTGACCCAGCATGCACCGATCAGTATTGCCAGTTATTGGTTACTGATTGCAGGGACGCAGTTTTACCGCCTCTCCGACCAGGCGCGGAGACGCGAGCTGCGCGCGGCTCAACTCGAGGCGCGACTGGCCGAGGCGCAACTCGAAGCTCTGCGAGGGCAACTGCAACCGCATTTTTTGTTCAATACGCTCCAGGCGGCTGTGACGCTGATTCACGATGATCCGGAGGGAGCAGAAGATGTTCTGCTGCAATTGAGCGAACTGCTCCGCGCGTCCCTGGACAAACTGCACATTCAGGAAATTCCGCTGCGGCGTGAAATCGAACTGTTGAATCATTACATCAGCATCCAACAGCGGCGTTTTGGCGAGCGGCTACGGTTTGATGTGCAGGTTGATCCCGGCGTGCTCGATTGCGCAGTTCCCACCCTCATCCTCCAGCCACTCGTCGAAAATGCGGTTCGATACGGCGTCGGAAGGCACAAGGAAAGCGACTTGGTAACGATTCGGGCCTTGCGAAATCGCGACGCGCTTTGCCTGGAAATCTCTAACCTGACGGGTGTGCTGGATTGTGGGCCGGAACAGCTCTTCTCACGCGGGGTGGGACTATCGAATACGCGGCGGCGCCTCGAGCAGCTCTACGGCGAGCGGCAGGCGCTCGACATCTTCGACGGCAGACCAAGAGGCGTGGGCGTCAGGCTTTCACTGCCCGCACACGCGATGGAAAACGACGTAAGCGTGCTGCCAACCGGAGTGGCGCGATGAATGTGCGGGCGCTGATTGTCGACGACGAACCTCTGGCGCGCCGGAGTGTCATTCGCCTCCTGAGAAACCATTCGGAGGTGGTGATCATCGGAGAATGCGGGGATGGGGGGTCGGCGGTCAAAACCATCCGCGCCGAAAACCCCGATCTTGTGCTCCTTGACATTCAGATGCCCGAGATGGACGGCTTCGAGGTGGTGCGGCAGATCGGCCGCGAGAGAATGCCCGCCACGATCTTCGTAACCGCCTACGACCATTACGCGCTGCGCGCTTTCGATTTCAACGCTCTCGACTATTTGCTTAAGCCCGTGGAAAGGAGCCGATTCGAAAGAGCCCTCCTCCGCGCCAAGCAACGCATTGCGGATAAATCACAGCACGAACTGGGCGAGCGAATCACGGCTGCGCTCGAGCAGGTGAAGCGGCAAGACGAGTACCTTGAACGCCTCCCGGTCGCAGAAAACGACCGCATTCTGCTGGTGAAGACCAGAGAGATCGATTGGATTGAGGCGGAAGGAAACTACTGCCGCCTGCATATGGGCCAGCGCAGCTACGAGATTCGCGCGACGCTCACAGCCTTGGACCGGAAGCTTAATCCGCGCGACTTCGCGCGCATCCACCGCTCGACCATCGTCAATGTTCACCGCATCCGTGAAATCCGGCCCTGGTTTCACGGCTACCACGTGGTCCTGCTGGAGAATGGCCAGGAGTTGCGGATGAGCCGTTACAAAGATACGGTGGCGAAACAGCTTGGCATTGGGTAGGCGGGTGTCGTGCTCCAGGTGTCAGGTGACAGAGTCGAGGCTAAAGGTAAGGGCCAAAGGATAAAGTTCGCCGGCGCAGCGTCGCAGAATCCGAGGCTGGCGCAAAGTGCGGCTCTGCGATCGTGGGACTCTCAATCCTCGAGGACCGCATAGCTTCGCTCCGCGCCTGCCGTATTCGCCACCCGCCGTTTCCCCGACAAACTCCCTCATTTGCTGCCCTGATCACTTTGGCCGGAACTGATCTAGCCTGGGCCTGCTGCATCGGCAAGGCGTTTCGCATCGTGGAGGAGAGGATAAATCGCAACACCCGCAATGGCGCCCAGAAGACCTCGGTAAATCCCCGCAGGAAAACGGAGCTAAGCCAAACGAAGCCCGACACCGCCATCCCAAATCCGAAAGAAATCATGCCGAAATAAACACAAGACCACGCCGGCTGGGCGAATCCTGAACGTGTTGCCCGTCACTCGGGAATTCGGCCGTGATAGGTCCTCGCTGGTCGGCTACCGTTTACCAATGGCAAGAGGCACCGCACACCGACCAGTTTGACCATAAACGGCCTGACAGTACAGACGCCTTACGCTGGCCCCAGATCGAAGGGGTACCACCTTGATAATCGGAACGAGTCACGCAATGTCGGCGCCGCCGCGCGGAACCCATGTTCGGGACGAACATCAAATAGTAGTGGTGATTCCCGAAGGGGTCGCGGTTAAGGGACCAACCCAATGGAGAGAGTTCCCATCGACGCCCGCCCGAGACCTTCCGCGTGGGCGGGCATCTATCGCCAACTTTGTCCGCGGTGCCGGACGGGCAGAATATTCTGTACGTCGATCTTTCGAATTTTTCCGCGTATGAACGAGCGCTGCCCCCATTGCGGTCTGAAATTTGAGCGCGAGCAGGGCTACTTCCTGGGCGCGATGTACTTCAGCTACTGCATCGCGACGGTCGTGATTGTGCTGCTCGCCGTGCTCGTTTGGGCAGTGTTGCGCTGGGATCTTCCCGAAAGCGTGGGCGTGGGCTTCCTGCTCTTCCTGCCTGCTGCTTCCGTGGTGACCTTCTTCTCCCGGGTGCTGTGGATTTACCTGGACCAATCCATCGATCCGGATTGGAGCTAGGTTGTTAAGATTTCATTGGTGGGAAAGGGGCAGGAACTCTAGCCTTGCCGTACAGACCCCCCTTTCGGTAGTGGGTCAGACTAGATTGAATCGCGACTCGGGCGTTGACCAACACACGACCGCGGGCCAACTTCCGAGTGGAGCGTTAACCGACCAGAACGTCGTTCGGTGACGGAAAGCCTGCATATCGTTGCCAATCTCGGTGGCCGATGACGGAGCACTCTGGCTGGTGCTTGAACCGCCTAATGAATTGCTCGGCGGACGGGTGGTTCTGCTCGGGAACGATGTGTGTGGCGAGCGTTGCGGAGCCGGTACGCGTTGAGTGGCCGAGCGGCCGTTGACTTGGCCATAAGTAAGGAGTTATCGTTGGTTTTCGGCGCACGGGGCGCATCCAGTCCGCGGAAAGGGCCAAGCCCACCCGGCAGGAATTGCACGGCTACAACCTGACAAATCTTCTTTCTGCCTGCGGTGCGGACACAGGCCACGAACGGAAAGGAGATTTCCATGTCAAGGCAACTCCCGCCGAGTCCCAGTCTCGAACAACTCAAGAAACAAGCCAAGTCCCTCTTGAAGCGTCAGCGGGCCGCGGACTCCGAGGCTTTGACTCGCATTCGCGAGAACCATCCGCGCTGGAGAAACCTGTCGGAAGAACAGGTCGCCGCGTCGCCGTTCGCGCTTGCGGACGCGCAGTTGGTGATTGCGAGCGAATATGGATTCGCGTCCTGGTCCAAGCTGCAATCTCATGTCAAGACGCTTGAAGCAGCCAGTTCGACCGCAGAGGCGGTCGCGTCTCTGCGCGATGCCGCTGGAAGAGGTGACCTGGCGCGACTCAACGCGCTGCTTGATGCGCATCCGGAGTTCATTGACGAGCGCGGCGGGGAGGGCGTGCGAACGGCGCTGCACCAAGCCGTGTTCGGCAACAGCGAGGCGGCAGTCAAACTGCTGCTCGAGCGCGGCGCCAATCCCAACATCCGCTGCGAAGGTGACAACGCGTATCCGCTCCATTTCGCCGTGGAGAAGCATCGCCTCCCCATCATTCGTCTCCTGGTGGAACATGGGGCCGATACGATCGGCGAAAACGACTACCACGAACTGGGCGTGATCGGGTGGGCGACGGCGTGGGATTACATCCAGCCCAATCTTGAGATCGTTGCGTACCTGCTGGCGCACGGCGCGAGACACAATATCTTTTCCGCGGTCGCGATGGGCGAAGCGGAAGCGATTCGTGAGTTGGTGGCGCGCACGCCGAGCGATCTCGAGCGGCGGATGAACGGGACGATTATGCGCCGCATGCCGCTGCATCTCGCCGTCATCAAGAACCAACCCGCGGCGATGACCACGCTGCTCGACCTCGGCGCTAACACGGAGTCGACCGATGAAGCCCGCTTTTCTGCACTCGATCTGGCGGCGCTCGAAGGCAGGCTCGACCTGGCAAAAGTGCTGCTGGAGCGCGGAGCGAAGGTGCGGCTGCCGGCCGCGGTGGCTCTCGATCGAACCACGGACGTCGAAAGACTGCTGCGTCGAGATCCCGGCACACTGAAGCCCGGCGGACGATGGGGCAATTTAATCGTTCGCGCGAGCGAACGCGCGCCGGGCGAGGTGATCGAGACGCTGATCCGCCACGGAGCGTCAGTTAATGTACGCGACAATCCGAAGACCTCGATCGACTCGACGAGCGGATACACGCCGCTGCATGCGGCAGCGTGGTACGGGAACGTGAGCGCGATTGATGTGTTGATGAAGCACGGCGCGGATGTCCGCGCGCGCGAAGAGAAGTATCACGGCACGCCGGCCGGATGGGCCGACTACGCCGGTCACAAAGAAGCCCGCGACCTGATTCTGCGCGGGTCGATCGACATCATCGAGGCGATCCAATACGACATGGCGCAACGCGTCAAAGCCGTCCTGGAAGAAGACCCCGCAGCGCTCGACCGGGCTTTCCGCGACTACGGGCTGTTTCCCTGGGACGCTGAAGCATGGCACACTCCGCTGGCCTATGCCACTACGCGCGGCCGTGAAGAGATCGTAAGGCTGCTGATCGAGCGCGGCGCGGTTAAGACGTTACGTTCGCCCGACGGCGCGACACTGAGCGAGATCGCGCAAAAGGCAGGCCATCGAGAGATCGCACTGATTCTCGACGGAGCAGCGGGAAGGGACGAAGCCCGAAGCTAGATAAACTGGCAATCTCCTCGTTGAGGATCGGATTTGTGGTGGGAAGGGGAAATGGCGCTAGATATAGCGGGTGGTCCGACCCGTTAAACGTCGACGGCGAGTCCCGAACAGAATTTTGTATCTTTCTTGCCTCGCCAAGAGATATAGGCATATGACGATAATTAACCCACAGAAAAGGAAAAACCATCCTGAGAGGGATGTATTTGATCGCTCAGGATGGATAATAAAGTCAATTTCTTCCTTCACAAGCACGGCGAACGAGAGGAGTAACGCCGCAATTGTTCCTCGACTGTTGTACCGGCTGAGCCGTGGCTTAAGTAAAATGTGGGTAGCCGAGCTGACATGGTTTTCACCTGATCCTCAATTGAAAAGGCAGTGGCTAGCGGTTAGCTTAGCGACCAACGCCTGCGCCTCGACTTGGTTCATGGGCTAGTCAATTCTAGCCACTAGCCACTGCTTTTGAGTTACGCGACCTTTAACACGATCTTACCCCGCACGTGCCCGGTTTTGACTTAGTTCATGGGGCGTTTTGCGTCGGCGAGAGGCAGACTGGTTTCGACCAGCGGCTTGACTTTCCCGGCCTCAAGGAGCTTGGCAATCTCGTCCAACTCTCCCGCATTCGGCTGCCGAGAAACCATGGCCGACTTTACGCCATGTTTCGCCGCTTCTTCCGCCGACGGTGGCTGGATGACGGAAACGAGGAGTCCAGCTTTCTTCAGCACTTTCCAGGAGCGCTGCTGCGTTTCACCCCCTTGGGTGTCGAGCACCACGTCTACCTCGCGCGCCACGTCCTCGAACTTAGTTTTTTCGCAATCGATCGGCTCGTCGACGCCCAATTGACGAAGATGCCTTTAGTGCGTCCGCCGTGCGTAAAAGCTGAATGGTCCCGCGTCAAACTGCGAAATCAGCAACGCTCCGCCCAGCATCGGGATGTTCTTCATGAACATGGACACCTGCATTTGCGCCATCATGGGATCGGTTACTGCCCAGAACTTGTGCATCATGAAGGTGACAGGTACCAGAAAGAGCACGATCAGCCAGGCGCCAATTCTTGCGTGATATCCCAGCAGGACGCTCAAGCCGCCGACGACTGCGAGTAGTCCGGACAACGGCACCGCCAATGAGGCCAAGGGCACACCCTGTGCTGCGGCGTAGGCGATGGTTGGCTTTGCAAAGTGACCAGCCCCGAAAATCAAGAGGGTCAGCGCAAAAAACAATCGTCCCAGAAACACAAGCGCACCTTTGGGAACGCTTCGAGCTTCAACTTTAAATGAGGCGCGTTTCATCAAAACCTTCGCTGGAGCAGTGGTCGAGCGATTCTGTTCATGCAGGCACCGTGGTGCTCATTGCACACTTGCCGGCGAGGACGGCTTGGGCTGCAAATACGCCGTCAAACGCCCTTCCGCCCCGCCGAGTGCCCGCGCCAGGCTCAATTTCGCCAGATTATGCGCAAACAGCGCCGTGATGTAATCCAGGTCCGCCGAAGCCATCGCCTGCTGCGCCTGGCTCACCTCCACCGAATTCGAAACCCCCGATTCGAACTTCTCCTTGGTGAGCCGCAGATTCTCCCGCGCTACCTGGAGATTGTTCTTTGACAACTCGACCTGGCTCGCGGCGGCTTCCAGGTCCAGGTAGGCGTTGCGAACATCGCTCTCGATCCGGCCGCGCGTGTCGGCCAGCTCCGCGCGACGCTGACGAAGCGCCGCCTCCGCCTGCGCGACCGCCCTGCCAGATCGGGATGCTCAGAGTACCTGTAACCGTGTAAGTACTACGCCCCTGGTTGAACTGCGCTCCGATTTCCCCGTAATCCGCCGATGCCGAAAGCGAGGGCAACCGTTCGGCACGGGCCGCCGTGCGCGTCCTCTCCGCCGCCCTCAACTGTGCTTCCGCCGCCCTCAAATCGGCGCGACCTGAGAGCGCCTGCGCGACCGCTTCATCCACGGAGAGGACAGGCGCCGGCGAATAATCGAAATCGTCCGAAATATCGCATTTGTTATTTGGCGGCAGGCCAGTGAGTCGCGCCAGATTAATTTTCTGCCGCGCCAGATCGTTTTCCATGGTCGCCAGGCGCTGCCGTTCCGTCTGCGCCCGCACCAGATCCTGGTCCAAATCCGACCGCGCCGACAGGCCCCTGGCGTGCTGCTGCGCAGTCTGTTTATAAACTGACTCCGCCGTCTCGAGTTGCGCGCGTTCCGAAGCCAGACGGGCCTTCGCGGCAATCACCTGCAGGTAGGACGCAGCCACCGCCAGCACCACCGTGTCGCGCGCGTCCTCCATTGACGCCTCGTTCGCCCGCACGGTCTCCTTGGCGGAGCGATAGTTGTTCAACAAAGTCAGATCTAGGAAATTCTGCGTCAGTGTCGCACGCAGATCGTAATACTGGATCGGCCCCACCACCGTGGGCAGATGGATGGGAAAGCGAACGCCAACCGCACCCTGAATCGCGCCCTGGATACCCGTCGTGGCCAGATCCGTCGTCAGGTAATGCTCGCTGAAAGCGCTGGTCAGATTGGGTAGCAATTGGCTGCGTGCCACCTTCGATTGCCCACGCGCCTGCAGCACCGCCGTAGCTTGTCCCGTTGTCCCGAGGTTGAACTCGATCGCGCGCCGAATCGCGTCCTTAAATGAAAGCTTGCCGGTGAATGGCATCGACGGCACGCTGGGCTCGCTGCCCGCAGCAGCGCCGCTGACCTGAACGGTGGAATTGATCGTATTGACGCTCGTGGTCGCGCCCGGAATGGGCGTTTGCGTCGTGGCCACCGAGCCTGAGTTTGCGCTCCGCCCCGACAGCGGAAGTTGCGTCGCAGTGGACGTCGATGCCGCGGGCGCCCGTGGCCCTAACTGCGCCAGCGCCATCTCCGGCGCACAAATCGTGCCTAAGAACATGAGGCCTATCCCCCCCCAGTTACTTCTGCTTAGCATTTCAGTTCCTCCCTTGTCCCACGTGAAAGCCAGCTCACCTCGCTCCCCTCCCCCGGGATGAGAGGGAGAAGGGTAATCGCATCCCCATCACTCCAGTTGTTTCCGGAAGCGCATGACGCTGAGCGTCAGCAGGACCGCCGTAAAAGTTGCCAGCGCAAGCATGTGCGGCCACACGGCCGTGAGTCCGCTGCCTTTGAGCAGTACCGACCGGGTAATAATGCCGAAGTGCCGAATGGGATTGAACGCCGTCAGCGGTTGCATCCAATGCGGCATGGCCTCCACCGGCGTCAGCGCGCCCGAGAGCGAAGCCAGCGGAGGATTGACGAAGAAGGCCATCAACTGCGCCTGCTGAGCGGACTTGGTGAACGTGGCGATGAACGTTCCGATGCCGATGCCCGACAGCACGCACAGCATCGCGCCCGCCAGCACCAGCAGAAAGCTGCCGCGGAGCGGCACGTGGAACGCCAGTTTGATCAGCGCGGTAGCGAACAGAATCATCACGCAGAGCAGCAGAAACAGGGGCGTGATCTTCGCCACGATGATTTCCCCCGTGCCTGCGGGCGTCATCAGAAGCTGCTCCACCGTGCCGGCTTCGCGCTCCTTTACCAACGCCGCCGACGCGATGATGGAGCCGTTCAGCACAAGCAGTACGCCGAACGCTCCGGTGACGATGAACCACGACGACACCAGCCCGGGGTTGAACAGAAACGCCGGCTGCAACAGGACGTGCCCCCGCCGGGTCACATCATTTGCCGCGATCGGCCGATACTCAGCGTGCACACCACCCTCCTCGGAGTAGACCTGGTTCCAGTTCTGTAGCACGCGTGCCGCATACCCCTGCGCAATGGCGGCCGTGTTGGCGTTAACGGCGTTCAGCACGATCTGAACGTCAGGCTGCCAGCCGCGCTCGATGTCGCGCGCGAAGTGATTGGGGATCACCATGCCCGCGTCCAGCCCGCCGCGTTCGAGCGCCTCTCCGAGTTGGTCCTGCGAAAAGTACGTGCCGGCCAGGCGAAAGGACCCGGTCTCCGTCATCCCGGCGATCAGATCACGGCTCTGAGGCGAGTGATCGAGATCGACCACGCCCATCCTCAGGTGATCGACGGTTGCGTTCAGCGCGAAGCCAAACAGCAGCAGTTGGACGGTGGGCGGCACGATCAGTGACATAAGCAGTCTCCTGTCCCGCCGGATCTGTCCGAATTCCTTCTTGATCAAAGCCATAAGTCGAGTCATATGCTTAGTTGCATCCTCCGCAGCTTTGTCCAGGCAAGCCCGTAGAACACCGCGCCGATGAGCGCGATCATGAAGACTCTGGACCACATGGCCGGCCATCCGCCGCCCTGCAACAGGGCGTCGCGGACGATCTCAATGTAATACCGTCCCCAAACAAGTCCCGAGATCCAGCGCAGGTCGGCCGGAATGTTCTGTACCGGAAAGATCAGGCCGGAGAGTAGAAAGGTCAGCAAAAAACCGCCCACCGCGATCACCTGGATCGCCGCCGCCTGGCTGGGAATGGCCGCGCCTACGAACGTACCGAATGCGGCCACGCAGAACGCATAGAGAATTGTCGCCACGATGAACGCCGAAGGATCGCCTGCGAAATGGAGCCCGAAGTACGTAAACAGCAAAATAAGGGAGAGGAACCATTCCGCCATGGCGATCAAAACGAAGGCAAGAATCTTGCCCAGCAGGAATTCGTGCGCCGAGATGCTTGAAACATAGACCTGGAGTATCGTCTTCTGCTCACCTTCTTTGGACATGGCGAGCGCGGCGAGCAGCGTCGGAAACATCGAAAGCCCCATGACGAAAGTCCCGGGTGCGTAAAACTTCGTCGCTTCGCGCCCCGGGTTGAACCACAGCCGGATATCCGCCTTGACGGGCGCAGCGGCGGGCTGGTAATTCGCCACCACCTCCATGGCATAGCCCTGTACGAGCTTGGCCGTGTTGGCGTCCGTCGCGTCTACCAGAAGCTGCACCTCGGTGTTCATGCCGCGCGCCATGTTGCGGCCGAAATGTTCGGGAATCACCAGCGCCGCTCGTGCGGTGTTGGTCAGAAAGGCATACGCCGGCTGCTGCTCTGACGGCCATGAGACAATGTGAAACGTCAGCGAAGCGCGAAACGCATCAATGAAGTCACGCGAGGCCGGGGTATCGTCGAGGTCCTGCACTACCATCGGCAGACCAGTGACCGTCAGTGAGACCGCATTGCCCAGCAGCATCAACAGACACAGCGGCAACACCAGCGCCAGAACCAGCGCCAGCCGATCACGCACGATCTCGATGAGTTCTTTCCGCATTTGAGCGAACACGCGTCGCATGTCATTCCTCCTGCGCTACCTTGCCCAGCTTGCGGGCCTTTTCGACCACCACGATGAACACGTCCTCGAGCGAGGACGGTTGTTCGAAGGCGTCGAGCACCTGGACACCGGCCTCAGCGAGCTTGACCATGGTGTCGTGTTTACCCCTTTCCGCGTCTTCGTCCACGATCACGTGCAGCCGATCACCAAACAGCGAAACCCGCCAGCGGTCTTGTTTCTGGCGCAGAAGATCCGCCGCTTTCTGCGGCTGATCTACCCGAAACTCGAGCAGATGCCCTCCCTGCGCCTGCTTTACGCCCAAAGGCGTGCCTTCAGCCACCAACTCGCCCGCCACCATGAGGCCCAGCCGATTGCACTGCTCAGCCTCTTCCAGATAATGCGTGGTCACCAGAATCGCCGTGCCTCGATCGGCCAGGCTGTTGATCATGCGCCAGAAGGCCCGCCGCGCCAGCGGATCCACCCCCGAGGTCGGCTCGTCAAGAAACAGCACGCTCGGTTCATGCAGAATCGCCGCGCCGAAAGCGACGCGCTGTTTCCACCCGCCCGGCAGGCTCCCCGTAAGCAGGTGCTGCTTTCCCTCCAGTCCCGAGAATTCCAGCACCCAGCGTTTCTTCTCTTCGATCTCCTCCTGCGGGACTCCATACACGCTGGCGAAAAATTTCAGGTTTTCGTCAATCGAAAGATCGTCATAGAGCGAAAATTTCTGCGACATGTAGCCGATCGAGCGCCGCACCGTGCGCGAGCGCAAGCTGCCGCGCTCGCCCGCCAATTCCATGGAGCCGGTGGTTGGCGCCAGCAGGCCGCACAGCATGCGGATTGTGGTCGTCTTGCCCGCGCCATTCGCGCCCAGCAGGCCGTAAATCTCGCCGTAGCGCACGTCGATGTTTACGTTCTTCACTGCCGTGAACGTTCCAAAGCGCTTGGTGAGATCTTTGGCGCCTATGGCGATCTGACCTTTTAGGTTTCGGTGATCGCGCCGGCCCGGATACACCGGGGCATTTTCGCGATCGCCAAAACTCCGCAGCTTTGCCACAAACGTGTTCTCGAGGGTCGGCTGATCGATGCGAAAAACCTTCCCGTCCAGATTCGCGGCGGCCAGCGCTGCCTCAACCAGCTCCTTACCACGCTCGGCATTTGGCGCGACCACGTCCAGTCTGTCGCCGAACCGCTGGACGTCCACGATCTCCGGATGTTGCTCCGACTCCTTCAGCAGAATCTCCTCTGCCTTCCCCAGATCGCTGGTGTGGATCTCGAGCCGCTTCGTGCCCGTCTTGCCGCGCAGCTCCGCAGGCGTACCGATATCCCGGATCTCGCCCAAATGCATCAGCGCCACGCGATGGCAGCGCTCAGCTTCGTCGAGATAAGGCGTGGCCACGAGAATGGTCAGACCATCGATCGCCAGATGCGCCAGCGTGTCCCAGAATTCGCGCCGCGAAACCGGATCCACACCGGTCGTCGGTTCATCGAGCAGCAACACCTTCGGCTGCGCCACCAGCGCACACGCCAGCGCCAGCTTCTGCTTCATCCCGCCGGAGAGCCGATCGGCCCGGCGCTCAGTGAAACGGTCCATGTCGAACATGGAGAGATAACGATGCCCACGCTCTTCGATCTCCCGCGGCGGCACGTGCCGCAAATCGCCGATATAGCGGATGTTCTCTTGGACCGTCAGGTCCGGGTACAGGCTGAACGACTGCGTCAGGTAACCAGTTTGGGAACGAGCTTCGCGCGCCGGTGCGCCGAACACCTGGGCTTTGCCTCCGGTCGCTTCCATGACGCCTGCCAGAATCTGGAACGTGGACGTCTTCCCCGCGCCGTCCGGCCCGATCAGCCCGAAGATTTCGCCTTCGCGCACCTCGAAGCCGATGCCCCGAACGGCCTCCACCGGCCCGTACCGTTTTGTGAGATCTTCCACCGCGATGGCACTCATTGGCCGTCCACCTCGATCTGTCCATCGGCCGGCATGCCGGGTTTGGCATAGCCGATGCCGCTCTTAAGCAGCAGCTTCACCCCGACGACTTGCTTCACGCGATCGTCGCGGAAGTACGTGTTTTCAGGCGTAAACGTCGCTTGCGGATCGATGCGCGTAACCACGGCCTCCAGCGGCTTCTTCGGGTCGGAGTCCAAAAAGACCCGCGCCGGCTGCCCGACACGCACGTGCCCGATCTCCCCTTCGGGAATGAACCCGCGCAGGTAAACCTTGGAGAGATCGATCAGTGTTACGATCGCCGTTCCCGCCTGAATGACTTCGCCGGGTTCGGCGGTGCGGGTCGCGATGGGGCCGTCAAACGGCGCCACTACCGTGAGATCGTGAATGTTCTCCTGCGCTTCTTTGAGCTGCGAGCGGGCGCGGTTCGCGTCGGCGCGCGAACTGGCGATCATCGCCTCCTGCTGCGCGATCTGCTTTCGGATCTGCGCCTGCTGCGCGAAGCGGATTTGCGGATTGGCCAAGTTCGCCTTCGCCACATTGACCGACGCCTGCGCCGATTCCACCTGCCGCCGCGCTGCCGCGACCAGAGCTTCCTGTGTCTCCGCCGTGGTCTCGGCCTGCTTGCCCTGGCGCTCCGAGACAGCGCCGTCTATTGCGAGCTGCGTGTACGCATCACGATCGTAGAGCGCGAGCTTCAGCGACGCTTCCTGCTGGGCGAGCTGCGCCTGGGCGCTCGAAAGTTCCGCCTCCGCCTGGCTCACGCGCCCTTCAGCGTCGAGAGTCGCTTGGCTCGTCTGCAGCTCCGTCTGCTTGAGTTGGTCGTTCAGCACGGCGATCTGCTGCTCCGACGACGACAGCTGCGCTTCGGTCGCCATGGCTTGGGCGCGCGCCTGTTGCTCCCGCGCATGCACCTGCGGGTCATCGAGTATCGCGATCACCTCGCCCGCTTTCACCGGATCCCCTTCGCGGAACCGGATCTCCAGAATCCTTCCGGTTACTTTCGGCGCCACTGCCGAGTCGTCCCCTTCAATGCGGCCGGACAATGCCACCACCTTCGGCGGGTCCGGCTTCGCAAAGTAGAATCGATAGACCAGATATCCGCCTCCAACGACGGGAACGTGCAGCAGCACAAACCAGAGCAGCCAACGCTTCCATTTGCGCCGAGCCGGCGCTGCAGGCGCCGTCGCAGCCTTCTTCGAAGTCTCTCGCAGCGAAGCGGGTTCCGGTGTCTGTTGCTCAATCATCAGTGAAGTGGGTTTCAGTGTCTGTTGCTCAATCATTGCTGTTTTCTCCCGCATGCTATGTTTATTGCCCTGCCTTGGCACCCTTCAAGTAGCCCTCATCCGTTGCGATCTCTTAACAGGCAACTGCCGTGCCAAAGCAAGCCCGTCGCTAACTGCGTGGAATTTGAGGGTGATCGGGGATGCCGATCCGCGAAGTGGTGTTGAAGGTCAATAGTGTCAATTGCTCGTTGACAGTTTGGAACAGATGTTTTGACCTGCGGTTGGATGGTAAACTGCTGTTTGCCCACAAAACGTGAGGTGGCGTTCGCCATGGATAACGGCCTCAATCTCCGGGACGCTACGCCACACGTTCGCAACCAGGCTCAGCGCGGGAGGGGTGGCCGATCATTTCGTCGCGCTGATGCTTCGGCAGGGCGATGCCGGCGTCTTTAAGCGGTACAGCCAGGCCAAGCTCAACATGATGAGGGAAGCTCTTGGCAAGCTTGATCGGGCTGCGAACGAACGCCCGACGAATTCTGGTACGGCGACGACGAATTGAGGGATTTTTAGTACATTTTTAGTACGTTTTGGGCATTTGAGGAGACGATGGAAGAGCAGGTCATACTGATTCTAAACGGAATAGGTGGTACGCCCGGGGTGATTCGAACACCCGACCCCTTGCTTCGTAGGCAAGTGCTCTATCCAGCTGAGCTACGGGCGCATATCATTGAAAATACGTGACTTGCTCAAAATGGCAGATTGCCATTTTCTGCCTCTTGTGGGGGATTTTGTGGGGACTCTGCTTCACTCTCGTAGATTGGATTTCCCCACTCGTCCTCCGGCGGCTTGAAACTCTTTGCCTCATGCTTTTCCTGCAACGTCTTGGCTTTCCGCGCTGCCTCGACATAAGCCTGCAGCTTCGCCGTGGCTTCGATCTTCTGCTTGCGGGCTGCGTGCACGTAAATCATGGTCGTCTGAATGTTCGAGTGGCCCATGAGTTCCGCCAACACCGGCAACTCCGTCCCCGCCTGCGAATGCCGGGTGCCGTATGTATGCCTGAAAGTATATATCGTAAAGGGGTCCTGCGGGAAGGCCTTTTCGATGACGAGCTCATGCGCCCCCTTAAGAGAACCGATGTGCGATACCTCGCGGTGCTTGGTCTTGGGACGCCGAACCGGAAAGATGTAACCGTTACTCAATTTCGCCATCCGCCTTTCCAATACTTCCTTGGCGTCGTCAGTTAATGGCACGTCCCGGTGGGCTCTCCGGTTCTTGGTCCCCGGCAAGCTCACGTAATCCTCCGCCAAGTGGACCTCATCTTTACGAAGAGCCAGGATCTCGTTCGGCCTGCCACCGGTTTCCGTCGCCAGAATGGCAAAGTCCCTCAGGTCGCCCTCCGCCGTCGCCAAGTATTTATCGACTTCCTCAATAGTCAAAGCACGAATCCTGCCGGTTTCCTTGAAGTGGGGCACGTGCCTTACCGGATTGTGAACGTTCAAACCCATTGCATCGGCGTAATGGAAGATCCTCTTCAGGGTGGTCAGATTCCGGTTGACCGTTGCTCCAGAAACCTTGACCTTGCTCTTGGCATTTTTGCGGTCTTGGCCCGCCCGCCAGGCCTTGAACTCTTCCACACTCTTACGGTCGATCTCGATAATCAGCCTACCACGAAAGAACTGTCTAAGCCTGTCGATGTTGACCTGACGCAGCACAACCGTAGCCTTCGCTTAGTTCACTTTCGCCCAGCTCAGGAACTGGTCCGCAAGCTCGGCGAAGGTCGGCACCGCTGTCGGATGCGGGATGTCCTGAAGCGAGTTCAGTAGCCTGGTGCGCTTGGTGGCTTCAACTTTCAACGCATCTTGGCGCTTGGTGCGCTTGGTGCTTCCGCGATATCGGCGTCCGCCCAAGTCAAACTCATAGTGATAAATGCGGCCACGCTTTGAGACGGCGATAGCTGAAGTTTACCCTCTCTTGCTTTCCATTTCAAATCTCGCACCTGCACAGCCTTTCGACAGGTAGCGGGCTGGCTGTTCCTTGCCGCGTCCGCCTGTAAACCCACCCAACTTTCCCCCCATCTTGAGAGCCAATTCAACAGGCGCATCGAAGATTTGATCTACCATTTGTGGCCTGCAGGAGTTGGTTCAAGTTGGGAAATGTGCCATACTCTGAGCGCGCAGAATTATTCGTTAGTGAAGGAGATCGCGTACCCGCAACGGCCAAGAAACCCCATTCTCGCGACTTGGTTTCCGTCGTGTTGTTCCTTTACCTAACAGCCTCAGAGAAGCTCGTACTCATGGCACCTTGCTGGCACTACCCAAAGACATATCCCTCCCTAGCGCGCATCGCTGCCTTGGCAAGCCAGTCAGAGCGCTGGGTACGCCATTGCCTACGCAGTCTCCAAAAGAAGGGCCTGATCGAGGTTCATTACCGCCGCGACGGTCAAGTTCAAGACACCAATTTTTATACAATTAACCCGGATCGCATCTTAATGCAGGCAAAAGGGCCAAAACAACCCTGGAGATAGGAGGAACTCAATTCCGGGGGGTGGGGACCTCACTTCCTGCTGAGAGGGGGGAACTCACTTCCCCCAAACGAAGCGCATTAGAGAAAGAGAAAGAACAACAACAAATAAGCAAGCAAGATAACATTACTGCAGGAGAAAGTCCTGAACCAACCTGCCAGCAAGAAGAAATTCCGATCTACCAGGACCTTTTTCCACACGGTGAAGTAGTCCTCGATCAGCCTGCCGGCGAAATCCTGGCGGATTCGCCTCATGATGAATTCGCTGACCAAATAATCGAAACCCAGCCGGAAAACATCGAGCCCTGCCCGCAACAACCAGTAAGTTCGGAACTCAATAACCCTACCCACCCCCATCCCTCCGCCTCCTCGTCCCCCCCGTCCCCCTCCCTCCCCGCCGCGGGTAACGAGAATGTTGCCCCTGAGGCCAACGCCACAGGTCCGTCATGGTGCCTAGGCGAGCCGTTCCGGTCTCAAGAAGGCGCAACGATTCAAATGAGCGGTCCTGTGATCATCAAAGTGGGCGAAGAGGAAGAGCTAAAGTGCCCTGCTTGTGGCAAGACAATCGTGACTGCTGAGGAGGTGGTAGTTGTTCATACCAAAACGGACGCCCCTCTCAGCTTTACTGATTCTGTTGCCGCTTCCAGCAATTTGATAACACGCAATCCAGCCACACCGTCGTTAATGGGCGTTTGGTTGGTTTCGATACGCTCCAAGAAGTACTCCAGTTCGATCTTCAGTGCTTCTGTCGGCTCGATCTTGGGCGCCCACATGTCTCCCGAGCGATAGCTGACTAGCAATTCATAGACTCCTTCCCTGCTGGCCATTTGCACTCCCTTGTCGTAGACCTTAATCTTCTCGTCGGCTTCCAAGTCGTTCCACACCAACATCTTTTTCTCTCCCCCGACCAGCGTGGTTCGGATCTTCACGGGAGATAACCAGTTCACGTTGATGTGAGCAATAGTGTTGTACGGGAAATACACAGTGATAAATGCCACGTCGGCATGGACGTTCAGGTGAGCCTGGCCGGTCGCGACGACAGCCTCGGGTTCCTTCCGGATTAGGTGGTCCATTATGGACAAATCATGCGGTGCGAGATCCCAAATCACGTCAATGCCGTGTTGGAAAAGGCCCAGTTGGACCCTCGTGGAGTCGAAATAGTAGATGTTGCCCAGTTCACCTTGATCGATCAGTTGGCGGATCTTCTTCACCGCTCCGGCAAACAGAAACGTGTGGTCCACCATAATTTTGAGGTTTCTCTTCTGTGCCAACTCGATCAGCCTCTCAGCCTGGATCGCATTCGAAGTAAGTGGCTTTTTAAGGAAAACGTGCTTGCCATTTTCCAGGGCGGCCATTGCCAACTCGAAATGCGTCCAGACGGGAGTGACGATGGCCACGGCATCAATGGATGGTGAGTGCAAGATATCAGCTGCGTCGGAGGTAACCTGCACATCCGGATAGGCTTCTTTTGCCCGGCTTTGACCCTTTGGGTCACTGTCGCAAACGGCAGCAACTCGGGTCGAATCGAGGGAGTGCAGTTTTCTGACTATATTTGAGCCCCAGTAGCCGTAGCCGATGACCCCGAACCGAATCATTGTTTCTCCCCGCCAAGTTAGGTCCCACCCTGTAGTTCCCCCATTAGCCAGGATGAGCAATTTCGACCAAACTTGTGAGCGGTATTGGCCTGACACGCGAATTACTCCAGGGTATAAGCAGTGTGTGTCGAGTGGCCGGCCGGGATCCGGTGAGGGAGCGGCTGACGCCCTTCCCGCTATCTGGGTAAATGGAGCTTCAAATGAAAAGACTGACTCTGGCGTTTATGTTTCTGAGCTTCTGCGCGACTTCGTCAGTTGCCGGACCAACTCCCCAAAGCAACGGCCAGACTTCGGGAGAGATCAAGTGCAGCCATGGATTCAAAGAGTGCAAAGAGAGTCTTAACGACTTCAAAGAAGCTGAACGGTTCATGCGATTGAAAGACGCCGTCCTAGCGGATTTGAACCGGTTAGAAAACTCGATCCCCACAGAGCCGAAGATCGCCACTGTTCGCAATGCCGATGTAATTCGCCAGAAAGCTGGAAATGCAGCCGTATACCACGCCACCGTGGGACCGAATAGAATAGCGTCTGTCCAAGCCACGAGTGCAGTCCAGCCGGTATCGTTGGAGTCTGCTGCGGGGACTCCAAAGGAGAAACGATGATCGCGTATCGACTTAAGGACAGGTGCAGTCCCTCGAGGGGTGATGGACCTCACACGATCTCAGCCTGTCCCCGGCCACCGCCCTGGAAAAAGCTCCTGCTCGGAGCAGGCCTACTGATGCTGTTCACTGTCGCGACTTTCGCGGGTGTTTTTATTCATTTCTACCTGCAGTTTGCGCGAATCATAGATGCCCGCTTGGACGGGAACGTTTTCGGCAATCCTGCTGTAATCCTGGCCGCCCCAAGCGAGTTGCAAGTGGGACAGCTTTTGACTGCCGGCGCGGTCACGGCCCACCTCCGGAAGGCCGGCTACACCGAGGGTCAGGAGGACCGAGGTGTCGGGAGCTATACCGCGACGGTCAAGGGGTTGGAAATCCAGCCGGGCCCCGAGTCGTTCTTCCGAAATGGTCAGATGTCCGAAGGTCCGGCCAGGCTGGAATTCAATAGCGATCGCCTCGTGTCGATTACGGGGCTCAACAGCATGAGCGCCTTGAAGACGTACTGGATTGAGCCCGAACCCATCACGAACCTCTCTGGCGCAAGCCGCGCGAAGCGTCGCCTGGTTCGTTACCAAGACCTCCCCAAGGCGCTCGTTGATGCCATTCTCGCTACCGAAGACCATCGCTTTTACTCGCACCACGGCGTGGATTCTCGCCGGATTGTCGCCGCCGCTATCGCGGATTTCCGCTCGGACAAGCGGCTGCAGGGTGGCAGTACGCTGACCATGCAGCTCGCGCGAAACCTCTTTTTGACACCTCGTCGCACGATCCGGCGGAAAATGGCGGAAGTCTTCTTCGCCATGATACTCGAGCACCGGTTGACCAAGGACCAGATTCTGGTGCTTTACGCGAACCAGGTCTATCTCGGTCAACGGGATAGTTTTTCCATCTATGGCTTTGGCGAGGCTGCTTCGGTCTATTTCAACAAAGACGTGAGCGCCCTGACGCTCCCCGAGGCCGCTTTCCTAACCGGGCTGATTCGCGGTCCAAATTTCTATTTGCCCTACGAACATCCGAAGCGGGCAGCCGAACGGCGGAACTTTGTGCTGGGGCTCATGCAGAAGGCAGGCTCGATTAGCGCCAGCGAGGCTGAACAAGCCTCGAGAACTCCCCTGGGCTTGGCCGAGCAGAGCGCCGAAGTTCGCCAGCAGGCCTATTTTGTGGATATGGTAAAGGCGCAACTGCTCGCTCAGTTTTCTGAGGACGACCTGCTTTCACGAGGCTACCGGATTTACACTACTCTTGACCTTGATCTACAGCGTGCGGCCTCCGAGGGCGCGCGCGCCGGTCTGAGCGAGGTGGATCGACAAGTGAAGAGGCAGAGGGAACGCAGGAAGACGACTCCACTGGACTCGAACCCACCGCAGCTCGCCCTGGTGGCTCTGGACCCGCACACGGGCGACGTCAAGGCACTCATAGGTGGCCGCGGCTATGGGGCGAGTCAGTTGAATCACGTTTTGGCACGGCGCCAGCCCGGTTCGTCGTTCAAGCCTTTCGTCTACGCCACCGCGCTGAACTCAGGTGTAGACGGCTCAAAACCTCTTGTCACCTTAGCCACGGTCCTGGCGGACGAACCCACCATGTTTGAATTCGGCAATAAAACGTACGCGCCGGAAAACTATAAGGTGAGCGCTATGTGAAGCGCAAGGCCTCTTCCGGAGCGGGGCAGGCAAGGTTGTCGAGAGAGTGGCTCAATGCTGACGATTGAGGGTTGCCGAGCTTGCGGTGTGGCGCAGTTTCCAGTGGTCGGGGAGCC
>Ga0326728_10004489_pt1 | contig 41161 bp, 26 predicted proteins | sample MB3enrmetagenome_FD_207602 | JGI IMG/M metagenome (GOLD analysis project Ga0326728, IMG submission 207602) | Lab enriched peat soil microbial communities from McLean, Ithaca, NY, United States - MB31MN | ecosystem: Environmental > Terrestrial > Soil > Wetlands > Peat | place: USA: New York... | reverse complement strand
ACCGTCCGGGGAGCCAATGCGATCCTCGCCCTGCGTTGCTGCCATCTCAATGGTCGCTTTGAGGATTTCTGGGAGGAGCGCCGGGAGGCTATTGCCACCTAATCCTAACTTCTATGTCGCACACCCGTTCAGGGGGGGCGCGACGCAGAAGTGAGGCTTGGGCAATTTCGTCGTCTGGAGCGTAGTACCGAGCGTATTGAGTGCGCTAGGGAAAGGCCCGAAGGGCCGAAAGAGTTTAGCCCAGGGCGCCAGCCCTGGGTCCGGAAGGCCCTCCCGTTCGCAGCAGCCCCAGCGGGGCGAAAGAATAAGGTTTCGAGCCGGGAACTCTCCCTGGTTTTGCCGCCCCTTGCGGGGCTTGACCCGCGCTGAGGCTCGGTTTCCCAGGGCTGGCTAAGTTCTATCGCCCGCTACGCGGGCTCCGGACCAGCCAGCTCCTGCCGCCGCAAGTAACCGCAAATATGTCTTGCACCAGCGGTAGGACTCCCACTTTTACGTCTCACACCCGTTGAGCGGATGCTGGTTTCAGTTGCTCGGCACTGCTGCTACAGTGTTCGGATAATAATAGGCGAGAATTTCCTGGAAGCGGTATCCCTGCTTGGCCATCCAAGCTGCGCCTGCTTGGCAGAGGCCCACGCCATGACCCTTGCCGCTGCCTCTCACCACCACGACGTCACCCTCGCGCTCTAATTCGTAATTGTTGCCGGGCACAACATCCCAACCCAGGATGCGGCCGAGTCTCAGGCGGCTTGCTTCAGAGTGGCTTGCGAGGTCGCCGGCTTCTTTGGCCTCGAGTCGCGCCAGCCAATGCGGGGCGTGGTGCAGGCAGTAATCGCAGGGCACGGAGAAATAGGGGTAAGGAGCGGGCTCCAGACCAATCTCGGCGAGAGTCCGGGTCCTTCCACCGCAACTCCCTGTGAACAGGGCGGGGATGGCCGTGCCCTCGTAGAAGAGGACAAGGCCTTGTGTGGCCGCGCCGGCCTGGGCCGCGAGGGAATGTGGAGACGGCGCTTCGCGAAGGAACTGGCAATGAGTCGTGTCGCAGAAATCAATCTGTCCGTGGCGCCTTAGCGAAGCCAGATAGTAAGAACGCGTCGCCACTGCCTGGGCTTTTAAAGCCTCGAGAGGAGCTCCCGGCGCACTCTCGGCGGCCACCGCTGAGGCCACGGCCGTCTCCAGGTCCATTTCCACCACAGCTACCAGCTCGTTGATCTGACACTTCACTTCGAGCTTGCCGCGAAAGCGGCGCGTGACCTTGCCGGGAAAGGATAAGAGGAAATCTGTGGCTCTTCCCAGTCGATCCGCCGCGTGTACTTCGGAGGCCGCCAGGCTCTCATCATTGATTCGGACACGCACTTGGTTGCCTTCCAGATACAAAAAGGCCCCTCCGCCATCTGAAAGGACGATTTGGCGCGTACCGGCGGTGACCATCACCGTTTGGGCGGGCAAGGAGGAAACCACCAGGCGCTGGGGATGAAAGAGGCTGAAGACGCTAATCCGCAGATCCCTGGCGGCACCGACGCAAGGCGCCAGCAAGAGCAGCGCGAAGGCGGATGGGGCAAAACGTATGCGGATGCGATTCTCCTATCGGGCGTTGGCCACGCTGTTCAAGATGCGGCCTGCGACCTGGGCCGCGCGCCCGCCGGGCACGCCGTGCACGCGAACCAGCAGCGCCAGGCGGGGCTGCTCCGCCGGGTAGAGCACCAGGACATAGCCGTCGCCGGGCGCGCGGGGTTCGTGTACGCAAGGGGCAGTGCCGGTCTTGGCGAGGGCGGTGAGTCCGTGCAGATTACGTCCGACAGCCTCCGCCGTTCCGAGCCTGGCCGAGAGAGCCATGCCGCGCAGTAAGTCGGCAGCGCCCGGGGGCTGTGGCGCTGTGGCGAGAAGAAGATAAGCGCGCAGGAGTTCCTCGGGTTCAATGCGCCAGGTCCCGCCCAAGCCGATCATCTCCGCAGTGTCAAGCGGTGCTTTCCCCAGGGAAAGGCCATAGCGCCGGGCCATCGAGTCCACGTCGTCGGGTTCGAGTGATGAGGCGAGCTTTAGGAAATAGGCATTGCAGGAATAGGCGATGGCAGAACTGAGATCCACCTTCCCGTGCCCGCGCGGAAGCCAGCAGCCGTCCGCCGCGCCGTGGCAATAATAATCTGGATAGCGGAAGCTGTGTTTCTGCCCGTAAGCCAAGGCCAGGAACGGCTTCACGAGGGAGCCGACCGGCACGGGTTCCGCGATGTTGTCCCAGCGGGAGGCAATCAGGCGGCGCGTGTTGGCGTCGATCAGGATGTACGACAGGCCGCTGGAACGGTAGCGCTCTGCCAGCAGCCGCGCGACGGATTGGTCGTAGAGCGAGGCCGCGGCCACGGAGGACGCCGCGAGCAGGCAACCCAGAATCAGATTGACGATTTTCGATTGCCGATTGACGATTGAGATACGACCTACCTCTTCAACCGATAAGTGACCGTCTGTAGCAATTGCGGGCCGCGGTCCTCGACGACGAGCGACTCTGACTCGACGCTCTCCAGCGACTGGCTGAGGCTCGCGAGGTTCTCGGAAAAGAAGGAAGGCGTGCGCCCCTCCTCGCCTGCCAAGCCTCCGTACTGTTGAGGCAACGGCATTTCAATCAGCCGCATCATCTTCACGATGTTGGGGCGCTCGGCAGAATGGCGAAAACCTGCGGCGTAAATTACGGTCGGACCCGCCTCGGCGCCCTGGGAATTCGCCGTAGGGCCGAGCGCCGCTCGGCCGAGCAGCGACTTCAGCATTTCGCCGGAGTTTGCGATCAGGAGAATCGGTCCCTTGGTGGCGGCGGCGAGTGGAGCCAATCCATCGAGTTGATAGTAGCCGGCATTGCCCTCGTGATTCTCCACCCAGTTCACGCCGATCTGTGAAGTCGTCCAAAGCTCTCGAATCGCCGCGCGGAGGGCGTCGCGCGCGGCCTCCGAATCCCAGTTCGCCGAGCTGCGAATGAGGACGGCGGAGTGAGGTTCGACAAAAGCCGGCTGCCCGAGGTTATGAAGCGAGTGAAACTCCAGAACGGCCTCGAGCGGAACCGCATTGAGAAGTTTCTTGAGGGCTTCGGCGCCGAAGGCTCCCGGCGCTCCCTGAAGCGGGGGAACGTCAATGCGCGTCTCGAGGTCGCTCTCGCTTCCCGCTTGGCCCGGCGTCAAGGCGACGCCTGGCGCGATCTGGGAAGCCACGCCCGGTCCTGCGTGGGGCCTCAGGACCTTTTGCTGCACGAGTTCAAGCACCGTGTCGGCGGAGGGGTCTCTCCAGGCGAGGTAAATGCCTTCCTGTGCCGGGACCATGCCGAGCAGTTCGGCCATGGCAGCGCTGCTTGCGGTGGCGCGCGGCTCTGTGTCTGCGGGTGGGTTAGCTTTCAGCAGCACGCGATCTTCACGGATTTCCGTCGCCGAACGATGGACGTCCGCGACCTCAGCCGAGTATTCTTTCAGCGCCGTAATGTTGCGCTCGATCCAGTAGCTGCGGAAGTGCGGCGATTTCACTAACAGCGGCAGGTTCAATACCATGCGAAGATCACCGGCCGGGCCCGCCGCCGAAACAGCGCTCTTATACCAATTCTCATCCTGGAGCGTGGGTTGGGACTTGCCGGAAAGCAAGCCGAGCGCCCCGGCCATCAGGTCCTCGCGGGTGGCCAGCAGCAGGCAGTCGCCCGAGGTAGCAAAGGCCACCAGGCGGTTCTTCTCCGGTTCGGTCCGAACGTAATAGGGAACGTCCGCCGCCTTGCGAGGCTCGAACTTTTCCCGGCTCGTCCACAGAACGTTCTGCACGGCGCGCGCTGACGGCATGCGGGTGATGTAGAGGAATTCCAGGTTGCCGATGTCGTAGAGCGCCAGCGCCGATTGTGCGCCCGCCACCGAATCCAGCAAGGCCATGTCCGGCGGGGCGCCTGCGGCGACGGCGAATTGCCGCTGCGCTTCCTGGAGGCGCAGAAAGAGACGCGAGCGCGAGAAGACTTGATAGTTGTCGCTCTCCACCCACTTCTGCTTTTCCTTCGAATTTTCCCAGTCGTGGACCAGCGTGGCGAAATCCGGGGACTCGAGGAAAAGCAGCGAACCGGCCGGCATAAAGGCGGCAAGGCTGGAGGTAGATGGCTTGGGTGCCTGGCCGGGCGGGGCCATGGCGAGGGAAAAACCTAGGAAGCAGAGAATCAAAAGCGAGAGTTTCCTCATTGCCCTGCACCTCCTCGGACGCTTCCAACGAGCCAGGCTTGCGACCCCCTCACCCGCCCCGCCCCGGCTGACACGGGGCGCTCAAGTCTGGACATTTGCGGGCGGAGCCCGCCTTGGAGTGCGGCAGCGGAGCTAGCGGAGCTGCCGCCTTTACTTGGCGGGGCATGTTTCAGCTCCAATTGCCTTGCCGCTGGAAAGGCGGTAGCTGCGCTACCGCAGTCCAAGGCGCAAACCTTCGGTCGGCGCGCGGCCCGTGTACCGTCGAGCCAGGCTTGCGACCCCCTCACCCGACCCGCCCCGGCTGAAGAAAGCGCCGGCCGCGGGCCACCCTCTCCCCCAAGGGGGAGAGGGCTAGCGTCTCGTTTGAGGGAGAGAGGGGTAGCGTCTTGTTTGAGCGGCACGGGGCGGGGCCTGACCAGACCTTTCTGCTCGAGATGGTCGCTGACCGACGGCTGTCGCTCCCGGTCGGCCTGCTCGAGCTTGACCTGTGCTTCAGCGTGTTCCAGTTCGCGGCTTGCCTGAGAGCGAAGGGAATCGTCCGTAGCGAGCATCGAGGCCACTTTCCAAAGCCGCGCGGCTTCCCCCAGCCGATCGAGTTTCACCAAGGCGCCGGCCAGTTGGGCGGCAATTAACGATTTTTGGCTGGCGCTCAACTCCTGAGCGGCAAGAAATGACTTCCACATGTAATCTGGATATTCAGCCTGCTCGGTTTCTTCCCCCGCCGCTGCGCTTTCCGGCGATTCACGCGGTTGACTTACCATGATGCTCTGATCCATCAGCGGCGTTATGGCTGATACCGCGAGCTCGTTCCGGTTGGCCGTGGCTGCCGCCTGAAAAAGCAGAATACTCGGCGATACGTTCGCAGGATTGGCGGCGGCAGGTGGGGATGCCCCGAAACGCTGCGAGAAGTCCTCGGGACGAAGGGCGACCGCATCCAGCAGGAGGCGGATTTGGGTTGTCGCGTCGGCGGCTTCCCTGGCGGCTTGCAGGCGGGCATAGAAAAAGCCTGGCGACTCAGCGGCAGACGCTGGACCGCCTCGAACCAACCACGCGAGCTCGGCGCTGCCCAAGCTTGGCGCCGGGGCTTTGAGGGCCGCAAGGGATTCGGCGGCCGATGCGCGCTTGGCGTAGCCGGCGTTCGGCGAGGAGGCCAGCGCGGTGAACAATTGGATGGCGTCGTTCCGTTGCGTTTTCACAGCCGCTTCCGCCTGGGCCAGTTTGAGGCGAGCGTCGTCATCCCAGGGGACAGCCTTCACGCGCATGAGGTAAAACTCCGTGGCTTCTTCGGGGTGTCCCATCTTCACGAGGAGGTCCCCGGCAGCCGCCAGGTTTTCAAAAGGCTGACCCGCCACTCGATTCATGCGCTGAAGCAGCGCCCCTGCCTGCGCGAGATCGCCCTGTTGCAATCGGATTTCTGCCAGCCCCAGAAAATTCGCGGGCGCAAAATCCCGTTCGTCGATTTGGCGCGTATAAACGTATTCGAGAAGCCGGCGGGCACTGGCCGGGTCCTTTTCCTCCAAACTGGCCGCGGCGTTGCGCAGGTCACCAAGGGTAGGGGCCTTCTCGGGGGCTTGGTCGAATTGCTTGAGGAGTTCTTCGAGTTTATTCGACTGTGCCGCCAAGCGCACCATGACGGATGCAATCCCAGGCTGGCGCGGGTCGCGGAAATCCTCCGCAAGATCGTTGAAAGCGTTTTGAGCGTCGGCGGTCCGGCGATTGTCCAGCAGGAATTCGATCCAGCGAAGCTGCCAATCGTGCAAGGTCTCGAGCGCGGTGGAGTGCTCCGCGCCGAAGGTCTTGGTGGCTTGATCTTGGGCCAGGGCAAGGATCTTCCGATAGACAGGCTCTTTCCGGCCATCCGGAAACCACCAGGCCCCCACAAGCTCGGAGAGGAAAGCGCGGGGGTCTTGGGCGGCGCGAGAAAGGTCCACGAGCCAATCCGCCCCCTGGGCGGGATCTCCCGCCGCCGCCAGCGCGCCCCGGAGGATAGGAGCAGCGCGGTAACTGCCGTTGCGGCGCACGTAGGTGCGCACCACGCGATCCGCGCCGTCACGCAACTGCGGGAGCAAGCCGCGGACGCCAACAGCGGGGGTCCGCGCTACTTCGCCGATGTTTTCGAGTGTGGCGCGAAGATCCGTCCAGAAAGCAGGCGGCACGGTGCGGCTGTCCTCCTGGGCGCGGAAGGCCACCAGCGCCGACGACCATTCCTTGACGCCCTCCTCCCGCTTGCCCTGCTGCCAGAGAATCTGCGCCCTGCGGTCGTGGGCATCGGCGCGCTTCGAGTTCAGTTCCAGCACGTGTGCGAAATCCTCCAGCGCGGCGTCGAGATGGCCCGTCTCACGGTAGTATTCGGCGAGCGTGAAGTAGGCGTCCGAACTCGCCGGGGTTTGTTCCAGCGTGGCCGGGAGGTAATCTTCGGGGTTGCCCAGGTGCGTGATCGCAAGATACTCTCCATATCGCCCGCCGTAATAAAACCAGACATCGCCCGCCAGCGCTTCGTCCCGGTTCGGGGGCTTGGCAACGCGCTCCCCAATCGTGCGCGTATCGAGCGCCTGCTGGTAGGCAGAGTTTACGACAGGTGACGCGTCGGAGTAATAAAGGCCCACCAGGCCGGTGTAGGCGCGTGTCCAAACGGGCGGCAGGCGGTTGCCGCGAGCGGCGATGGCCCGCAGGGCCAGATCGACTTTTCCCGTGGCCAGCGCCGAAGTTGCTGCGGCGTCGCGCACTTGATCTGCGTGCGCCTCTCCCGCGATGGTTACGAGCTGCTCCGGCGAAGTCCTAGACACCAGGTCGAGGTAGCTGCCAAGATGCCGACCATCCAATCCCCCCCGATCGAAGGCTTCCTGAAGCACTCGTAGTTCCGCAACAGTGTTTCCTGCCGAAGCGTAGCTGTCCGCGGCCTTTTGGAGGGTGTAGTCTTTGCCTGGCTTCTGGGGGTAAACGTTCCAGTAAGCCTCGAGTTGCGTTCCGAGTTCGTTGAAGCGCATGCGCTGCTTTTGCAGGTCAACCAGCCGTATTTCCGCGGTTATGGCCTGGGGCGAGCCGGGGATGGCCATCATCACCTCATACCGCCAGCGTACCTCGAGGTCCGTCAGGCCCGCGTATTGCGCCAAGGGGATAAGCGTCTCGATGAGATCGTTCGTTTCCATCCCTTCCTTCTGTTTGAGGAGGAAGTTGGCGAAGGCGCTATTTTCTTCAGGCGTGTAATACTCCTTCACCACGAGGCCCATGGCGGAGAGGAGCGGATTCAGATTGGGTTGGACTTGCGCGTCCCGCGCCGCCTTCGCGGCCTCTCTGAGGCGCGCGTAGGCCGTGCTGTAATCACGCAGGCGCGTCAGGACCGTAACGTAAGTGAGCACACCATTAGCACCCTCGGGCTGGATCAGCAGATCTTTGCCCGCAAGCGCCACTCCGCGCTCCGCGAATTGCCGGGCCTGTTCGAGCATATTCCAGCCGGCGAGGCGGTCGGCGACTGCGAAGTAGAGCGCGGGCTTTTCCGGCCGGCCTTCCACTAAGGCCTTCTTCAGCGCTGCGACTGCCGCATCGGTTTGGCCCTGGCGCGCCTCGAGCTCCGCCACCTTCTCCATCCACGCGGGATTCTGGTAAGCCAGCTCGTAGAGGCGCGAGTAGCTCTTCACAGCATCATCGAAGCGCATCAAGCGCTCTTCCAGGCCAGCCTGCGCCGCCAGCAAATCCGTGCGGTCGGGGCGGACCGTGCGCGCTCGCGCGTAGGAGGCGATGGCCGCGGTATAGTCCTCGAAGTAAGTCTCGATTCGCGCCAGGACCATGGGCCAGCGAAAGTCCTTGGGCGAATCGGCGGTAGCCTTGGTGTAGTATTCGAGCAGTTGCTTGCGCCGGCCGTTGCGCTCGGCGAAGGCCGCGGCCTCCTGGGCCAGTCCTTCGTCTTCCGGATACTTGTTGAGGATTTCAATGTACTGGTCGACGCCCCCGGCAAAATCTTTCAGCCGGGCGAGCGCCGGAATGAGCCCGCGCCGAAGTGCCGCGGTGCGAGCCGTCTTCTCCTCGGCAGGCAGGTTGGCGTCGCGGAAGTCATGGATTTTGGCGAGGTAAAAGTCGCGCAGAGACTTGTCGTCGCCTTCGCGCGCGTAGGTGTCCGCCAGCGCCGCCAGATATTCGGCGTTGTAGGGCTGATCCTGGAGCAACGGAGCGAGCAATTCGCGGGCGCGCGCGTATTCCTTCACTTCCGCCGCTTTGCCCGCCGCCTCGAAGCTCAACTGCCGGCCGAGATCAGGGTAGGCGGACTTGGCCGCCTTCAGCAGTGTCTCGATGGCGGGGTCCCATATCTTGTTGCGCCAGTAGAAATCAACGGTGGAGCGCACCACGCCGAGCAGCAGTGGGTTCTCGCTATAGAGGCTCTCCATCAAGGCGCGAGCTTGCTCCACCTGATTTTTCGACTCGTAGAAGCGGGCGAGTTGCAGGCGGAGCTGAAGCTTCTCCACCGGGTCAGCCATGAGCGCGATTTGACGCTCGAGGGTGAGGATGCGAACGTTGTCGAAGCCGTAGCGCTCCGCCACCGGCTGAATTTGCGCGAGAAGTTCCAGCGAAGAAGTGTCCTGGGCCAGATGGGTCAGGAAGCTTTCGAGTTCGGCGCGGCGGTTGAGCGCCTCCAGCACGTCAATGCGCAGGGAGACGGCATTCCAATCCGGGTTGGCGCCGCTCGCCGCCTTCTCCGTCGCCTGCTCGATGACCCCGCGCAAGCTCGAACGCTTGACCAAGCGCAACAGCCGCGCGCGCGACCCGGAGTCGCCCGCGGAACCCAGCGCCCCCTTCAGATATTCCCCCACCGCCCGCGCATAGTCCCGCTGGCCTTCGTAAACGGCTCCCGCCTCGTAAGCGAAGAGGGCGGGATTCGAGAATTTCTTGCGCCCGTCATTGATCACTCGCAACGTGTCGCCGAACAGGAAGTAGTCCCAGAAGACCGTCGCCGACTCGAGGAAAGCGTCGGCATTGCCGGGCTCGAGTTCCGGCACACGGTTCCAATACGGACGCGCCTTGGCGAACATCTCGCGGTCGGCGTAGATGTCGCCGATGCGAATGAGGAGGTCGCCGTCACCGGGACTGGCCTTCGCGAGGGTTTCTTCAATCCCTGCGGCAACCTCCGTGTATTGCGGATTGAAGGGCGCAAGCGACCGAAAGAGCGAGGAGGCGCGCCGGCCCATCTCGAAGTCGGCTGGATAGTCCTCCGCTATCGCCTTGCTCACCGGCGCGGCGGCTTCAAAGTGCGAGCGCCAAATCTCCGCCTCCGCGATGAACTGTGCGGCAGCAGGATTGGCCTGGGTGAGTTCGTTCCATTTCCCGGCCCCGGCCTGGGGATACGAGGCGCGCACCGCCTGAATTTCGGTGTCAAGGCGTCCGCTACTGGACAAATACAGAAAGAATGCCGAGCGCAGGTCGTCGGCATAAAACCACTCTTGCCGGATGAGGGCCACCCAAGCGTCGTGGTTGTAAGTCGGCTTGGAGCGGAAGGCTTCCAGCAGGTTTCGTACGAACGTGAGATTGTGAGCGAACCGCTGGCGGGCATAAAGGTTCAACTGCACGTACATCTGGGGGACGACCGGCCCGCGCGACACGACCGACCGGAAGTATTCCTCGAGGTCCGTGCCGGAAAAGGTCTGGATCACCTGTCGAGTCAGTTCTTCAAATTGCTGCTGTTCGCGCCGGCGCAAATACCAGCGGGCCAGCTTTTGGTACCAGGAGCGATCGGGAAACTGCTGGAGGGCCTTTTTGTAAACGGCCTCAATGCGCGCGTCCATGCGGTTCTGCTCGAGGAAGGTGGCCAGCCGCTCATAGAGGCCGGGATCGTTGGGATTGTGATCCATCTCGCGCCGGAAGAGCTCCAGGACCGCGAGCGGTCTCTGGAGGGCGACTAGGCGCGAAATGTAGCGTTCGAGCACTTGGGAGTATTCCGGAGAACGCGCCTCACCCGCCTGCCTCTGTGCAGCCCGAACCCGTGCCTGGAAGGGCGGGCGGCGCGCAGGTCCTCGAGCCGGTTGCTCTCCTCCACCTGAGTCGGCCGCCGCATCGGGGGACTCGCTTGTGGCATCAGGCGCTTCTTCAGGCGCGGCCTCTTCGTTTTCGGGTTGCTCGGTGGGCGCAGGCTGTTGCACCCGGGAGGTGTCCGGGCGGGCGCCCTCGCCCAGCGGGACGTGATCGGCGCGCGCGGCCAGTTCGCTGAGAAGCTGGGCGTAGAGCGCGAGTTCTTCCTTCACCATGTTCTTGCGCGCATAGGAGTCGGCCATCAACATGGCCACATGGACGCGCTGGGGCGCCTTGGGGAAGGAATCGAGGAACTGGCGGCCCCCGCGCAGGATGGCGTCATCGACCCCATAGACCGCATAGGCATCCAGCAGCTTGGCGTGGAGTTCGCTGCGCTCACTCGACTTCGGAAAACGTTTGTCGAACAGGGCGATCAGCTCCGCCGCGCGCGCGCGATGGAAATAGGCCACGGCGCTCCCTTCCGCCTGCGAGTATTGCAAGGCGGGCGACTGGGAGTTGAGCAGCAGGGAGAGAACGCCGTTCAGGAAGCCTGGATAGGGATCCATGGCGCCGATGTCGCGCAGGAAAGAAATCGAGTTGCTGCCGAATTCCATCGGCTGCTCGGGGGCGGTCAGGAGAAGATTCGCAATTCCGGCGAGTGCCTTTTCCTCGAGCCCCGGCTCGACGCCCGGCAGGCTGTAGAGGGCGTAATAGCCGCGCGCAGCTTCGTTATAGGCGTGGATGCCGTCCAAGAGACGGGAGAGCGTCCAGAGCTGGTCGCCTTTCCAGGCAGCGTTGGTCTTCTCCATGCGCAGCCGATACTCCACCAGGGCACGCTGCGCTTCGCCCAGATTGCCCTGTTGTTGGTAGTAATAGAAGAGGCGCGCCGCCGCGCTCACGTCGCTCGGATTGGCCGTGACGGCGGCGCGGGCGCGGCTCAGGAATTCGCGCAAGCGGTGAGTTTCCTTCAGCAGATTGAAATAGTCCTGGACGAGCTCGGGCGGCCAGAGCGGCTGGAAGCTGCGGTCGTAGAGGGCCAGCGCCTCGTCCGTCGAGCCGCGCTTGTAGACCAGTGTGGCGCGGGCCTCGAGGGGATACACATGGTCGCGTGGAAACGCCTTCTCATATCGGCCGATGAGACGCTCAGCCTCCGCGAAATTCTTCCTGGCGAGAAGAAAATCAAAGAAGCGGGAATAGGTTCCTGCCTCCTTGGGGTAGCGCTCGAGCCAGGCGTTGTATTGCGCGATCGAGAGCGTGTCGGGCAAAGCCTGTAGGCGGATTACACCGAAGATGCGCTCGAACGTTTGCCAGGCCCGCTGCTGATTCGAGGGCAGCAGTTTATCCGCGGGCGAGGAAGGGGCCTGCGCAGCGGCGGCCAACGCTTTGATCTCGTCCAGCGGGCGCAGGCGCCGGTGGTAGAAGTCGGCAAGCTGTAGTTGGCCGTCGGCCTTATCGGGAGCGAGTTGGGCATACCTTTGCCAGTCCGCCTCCTCGGCCGCGAAATCCAATTGCGCCTCGTCGGCGCGGGCGCGCATCAGGTAGACATCGGCGTCGCTGGGGGATTTCGAGACGAGGTCGTTCATGGCGCTGCGCGCCTCGCCCGGCAGGCGGAGAACGCTCACGGGACCGCCCAGCAGCGTCACGGTGCGGAAGAAAGCCGTCTCAAAGCGGCCGCTCCCCTCGAGGTTCTGGAGCCATTCAACCAGGTCGCCACGCGCTGTCAGGCCGGCGAGGAACAGGCCGGCGACCGGCACGGCCATCAGAATTAGTGAACGAAGGCTACGGTAGGACATAAATGGTAACCTCGTGGCAATCCTCTTATGTTTTCAACAAGATTCCCGCTTCGTTTCCAAGTTTCCCACAGCAGCCCTTTGTTTTCAATAGCATTCACCTGCTGCGGATTCTCAGCAGAGCGCGAAGCTGCCGCTCCACCTCCGCGAGAAGTTCGAAGCGGCTGCGGGAGATGCGGACCTCATCGAGAAGCCGTGTCATGACGCCGCAGGCGCGTAAGTAGTTTTCGTGTACCATTGCAGGGGCGACGGCGATTGCTGTTCTCTTGGGTTTGGGCATTTCATCCTTCCTCGGGGAGCAGCCCCATGGCGGCGAGAGCCTCTCTTACCGTGGCTCTGGCCCGCGCCAAAGGCGGAATTCCGAACCATACATGGAAGGGTTCGCTGGGAGACGAATGGGTGTGAACTCGGAGTTGCTGGAAGGTCAAACTGGAGATTCCCATTGAAATTGGCAATTCCCATTGCTAATGTGTCGAATCCGTCCACCATCGGAGGAAGGTGACGGATTCATTACCGAGATCTGCAATAGGGGGTGCAGCCATCATGGACCGCCGGAATTTCCTGAAGAACACTGGCACGATGATCGTAGGAGCGACCCTGGGCACGAACGCGCTTGCCGAGGCGCTCTCACCGGACAGCGCAGCGTCGAGCTCGGGCGGGCGGCATCTGCTGCCGATCAACCGGAACTGGCGATACAGCAACCACGCCGTCGAGGGATTCCAGGCGCGTGAGTTCGACGATTCGGGATTCGAGCAAGTCACCATTCCGCACACGAACATTCGCCTGCCTTGGCACAGCTTTGACGAAAAGGCTTACGAGTTTGTCTCGGCCTATCGGCGCCGCTTCAAGCTTCCGCCCGAAGCCAAAGGGCGTCACGTCTTCGTCGATTTCGAAGGCGTGATGACCGCCTCAACCGTGTGGATCAACGGGCAACGGCTGGGTGAGTACAAGGGAGGATACACTCCCTTCTCTTTCGATCTCACGCCCCACCTGGACTGGGACGGAGAGAACGTGCTGGCTGTCGCTGTGGACTCTACCGAACGGCCGGATATCCCGCCCTTCGGGGGTCAAATCGATTACCTGACCTTCGGAGGCATCTATCGCGAGGTTGCATTGCGCGTGGCGCCGGGAACTTTCATTGAGAACATTTTCGCCAAGCCGAAAGACGTTCTCAGCGATCATCCGAGCGTTGAGGTCGAGTGCTTTGTCGGGACCCTCGAGAAAGGCCGCGAGTCACTGACCCTTGAAGCAGAGCTGCGCGATGGCGATCAGGTTATCGCCCGCGCGGAGAAGAGCCTTCCCGCGGCGGATGTCTCTGCCGAGCCAGCCTCGCATTTGCTCCGACTGACTGGGCTGGGCAAGGTCAAGCTATGGGGCCTGAAGCAGCCGCATCTTTACTCGGTGGTTGCGCGCCTCCGCACAGGACCAAGAGTCATCGATGAAGAGGTGCGCCGGGTCGGCTTTCGCGAAGCTCGCTTCACGGAGGAAGGCTTCAAGTTGAATGGGCAGGTGGTCAAGCTGCGCGGCTTGAATCGGCACCAGACATTTCCTTTTGTGGGGCAAGCGATGCCAAAACGAGTCCAGCGGCGCGACGCGCTTATCCTCAAAAAGGAGCTGAAGTGCAACCTCGTCCGAACCTCCCACTACCCGCAGTCGCGCCACTTCCTCGACTGCTGCGATGAGATCGGCCTGCTGGTGCTCGAGGAGATTCCCGGCTGGCAACACATCGGCGACGAGGCCTGGAAGCTGGTGTCAATTGATAACGTGCGGCGCATGATCCGGCGCGATTGGAATCATCCCTCGATTATTCTTTGGGGCGTCCGCATCAACGAGTCCTTAGACGACCATGACTTCTATACTCGCACGAACGCCGTGGCCCACTCTCTCGATCCGACGCGCCAGACCGGCGGCATTCGATACTTCCAGGGATCTGAGTTCCTGGAGGACGTCTTCACTATGAATGACTTTGGCTTTCCGCTGAAGGCCCCGAATCACCCGCGCTATCTGAACACGGAGTTTTGCGGCCACACCTTCCCGACCAAGTCATTCGACAATGTCGCGCGCTTGATGGAGCACACGCTGCGGCACGCGCGCGTTCACAACCAGCTCGCCTCCAGCCCGTCATATTCCGGGGGAATTGGCTGGTGCGCCTTCGATTACGACACGCACGGAGATTTCGGTTCGGGAGATCGCATCTGCTACCACGGTGTGTCCGACATCTTTCGCGAGCCGAAGCCGGCTGCGTACTTTTATAAGTCACAGTGTGATGCGGAGGAAGAAATCGTCCTGGAGCCGGCGTTCTATTGGTCACGAGGCGACGATTTGGACTGGTTGAATCGCGTGGTCGTGTGTTCGAACTGTGACCATTTGAAATTCTATGTCGGCGACAACCTAATAGCCGAGGGTGATCCGGACCACACACAATATGGGAACCTCCCACATCCTCCGTTCTTGGTGAACCTTTACAGGGCGGACCATCAGTGGGGTGATCTCCGCATCGAAGGCTATATTGCGGGCAAGAAGGTCATTACGAAGTCGTATTCCGGCAAGGGGATCGACCAGAAGTTTGAGCTTCGCGCTGACGACAACGTTCTGATCGCAGATGGAGCTGACACAACTCGCGTGGTGCTCCGCGTTACGGATGAGTTTGGCGCCGTGCGGCCGTTCGCCACTGGCGCGGTCGCGTTGGAGATCGAGGGGCCGGCCGAAATCCTGGGGGAAAATCCTTTTGTTCTCTCCGGGGGAGTCGGAGCAGTCTGGATTCGTGCCAAAGAAACGCCCGGGGCTGTGCTGCTCCGCGCCAAACACCCGACCCTCGGCGCACAGCAGGTTAGGTTGCAGATCGAGGAGGCGACGACGATGGCGCTTGCGTAAGACACGGCGCTGGGGGTTCCACACAAACTCCTTCGCAGACTCCGCCCTGCAGAGGTACGCGTCCTTTGCATTCCTCTGCGGCTTTTCTGCCGTCGTTATGGATGGATGGAGGGGAGCTGGCGCAGACTCCGTAGTCTGGAGTCTGCGATTTCCCGAAGGGACCAGGGAGGTGTCTGCGGGACCTCCTCACGACCCTCGGCGAAACGTGCCTCCGGCAGATCGCAGACGTTAAAAAACAACGTCTGCGCCAGCCCGCCAATACACGATCAAACGGATCCCCGCGATGCGTTGCTATTCGCGGGCTTCGAGCGACGATAGATGCTTTGTACAAGGACGCGCTGGGAAAACGGCAGATAGGCAAGCGCCGCAATCGAGCCCAGGGCCAATCCGTACCCGATCTTGGGGACCAGGAGCAGGGGCGAGACTGCCCAGAGCGTATCAAGAATGAACAGAGCCGGGAACAGTCGCCGAAACTTCGCACCCGCAGCCGGGTGATTGAGCCCGACCGATGAAAGCAGATACAGGCGGACGGCGATGCCGCACATGGCAACAATAAGAACCAGCAGCGCAACCGTCGCTGCCGGGAGTGCGGGCACGCGCGCAAGCATTTCTTCTACAGCCTCCGCTTTATAGAGAGCGGCGCAATACATTGCCAGGTACCCGCCTTGCACTGTCAGGAACAGTAAACGTGCAAGCGGTCGCGGCAGGCTGAAATCGGTTTCTGCCGCTGCCGGGGTCGTCGCCCCCAAGGTCGCCGCCTGAGAGGCGGCGACTTCCGAAGCTTCTTCGACGGGCACGGCATTCGCCTTCGCGACATTATCCTCCGACGCCTGACCTACCGAACTGCTCCGGACTGGAATCTCATTGCGAAGACCCTGCAACGGCTGACTGGCATCCTTGTCCGCACGGTTTTGCGACCCAGTTACGGCAGAAGTCTCCACGGCAGCGATGAACCGGTAGCCCTTACGCGGCAGAGTCTCAATGAACCGCGGTCTTTCCAGGTCATCTCCGAGAGCCTCGCGAACTTTCCGCATGGCCGTATTGACGCCGTGCTCGAACTCCACGAATTCGTCCTCGCGCCACAATGCCTTCTCGATTTCCGCCCGCGTCACCAGCTCCCCGGCGCGGCAGGCCAGTAAGGCCAGGAGCTTCCCCGGCTGGTCCTGAAGCTTGATGGGACGGCCGTCCTTGCGAAGCTCTCGCGTCTGAAGGTCCAGCTCAAAGGATTCGAATCGGATGCGCGTCTGGTGCTCCTGTGGAGGCATGTGTTCCCTAAACCCCCGGCAAGTCAAACTCTACGTATAGTATACCACCGCGCCCCCTACTCCGTTGTCGCGTTTCGCACCCTCCACAGCGTGGTGACGAACCCGCTGAGCTCCATTCCGCCATGTAGATCCTGCGGTTCAGAACAAATCAGATGTCTCCTAACCGTCAGTTCCTTCAGCAACTTACCGGTTCAGAAATAACTTAGACACAGTTCAGACCGAAATTACCCCCTGTGCATTGATGCCTCTTCTGACCTGCCTCACGATGACCTGCGTACCGCGAACGGAGGCAGACTGCATGGCAACGAACCACAGTGAGACGCACAGAGTATGCAACCCCACGAGGAGGCCAAACTCCATGATTAACGTCAATACTTTCTCGAGCTCGAGGTCCCTGCAAGGATTCCGGAATGCCGCGCGCGTTCAGCAAAGCCTGCTGGCGACCGCCGAAAAGCGGTGCCTCGTCTGGCTGGCGCGTCGGATGCCCGCCTGGGTCAAACCGGATCACCTCACCGCGCTGGGTTTTGCGGCGATGATCCTAGCTGGCGCCTTCTATGCGCTGGCCCGCTGGTGGCCGCCGTCGCTCCTCGTGGTGAACGTGTGGCTGGGAGTCAACTGGTTCGGCGACAGCCTGGACGGAACCCTCGCCAGAGTGCGCCAGTGCCAGAGACCGCGCTATGGTTTTTATGTCGACCACATCGTCGATTCCTTCGGCGCGCTGTTTCTGGTGGGCGGGATGGCGCTGTCGGGCTACATGACTTGGTGGGTGGCTACAGGGCTGCTCCTCAGCTTTTATCTGCTCTCTATCAATGCCTACCTCGCCACTTACACGCTGGGGACCTTCCACCTCTCTTACTGGAAGTTCAGCCCCACCGAGATTCGGCTTCTCCTGGCGGTGGGCAACGCCGTCGCTTTGCTCCGGCCAACGGTTCATCTCTTCTTCGCCACTCCCCAGCGCTTCTTCGATGTCTCGGGTGCGGTTGCGATCGTCTCGATGGGGGCCGTGCTGTCCGTTTCTGTCACGCGCAACATCATCGCGCTTTACCGCATGGAGAGACTTTAATGCGCTGGCTGAAATTCAATGCAGTGGGAGCCATGGGAGCGATCTTGCAGCTCGCTCTGCTGGCCTTGTGCGTCCATGTCGTCGGGATGCACTACCTGTTGGCCACGGCATTGTCAGTGGAGGCAGCGATCCTTCACAACTTCCTCTGGCACCGGCGATGGACCTGGGCCGACAGACGTGGCGCATCCCACGCTGCTGCCGCGCTCGCGCGCTTTAACCTGACGAACGGCCTGGTATCGATCGGTGGAAACCTGCTTTCTGCCTGCCTTTTGACCGGGTTTTGGAGGATCGATCCGGTCGTCGCCAACCTGGTGTCCATGGCGGTTGGCTCGCTCGCCAACCTCTTTCTTTGCGACCGGGTCGTCTTCGTATCCCACGCAGAAACGCCGCGCCATCCGAACAACTCAGGAAAAGACGGTACCAAGCAACAGCCGGGTCTGCCACACCCCAGGTCAAGGGAAGCGGGTAGCGCGGACCACCGCTTTTGTGGTCCGCGTCTTTTCGGCCCCGTGATGGAGCGATCAATTTCGTGCGCGCGGATCGGAGGGCATTCTCACCCCGTCGACGATCAAACCACAGCGTCCGTTTTTGTTCTTCGGCGCTCATGCCCGCGGATTCGTTGTAACTTGATCCCGCAGGGCGGGACCAATCTTCGGGGCGGCTCACCAAACCGGCTCCGGGTTTAGGGGCTGGCGCAGACTCCGTAGTCTGGAGTCTGCGATTTCCCGAAGGGACCAGGGAGGTGGCCGGGGCATCTCCTCACGACCCTCGGCGAAACGTGCCCCCGGCAGATCGCAGACGTTAAAAAACAACGTCTGCGCCAGCCGCGGATGTCCAGCGCTGTGGGTGCGCAGGGCGCAGCAGCACAACGGGGTCGCAGACATACAAGGCAATGTCTGCGCCACCCGCGGGAGGTCCACCTGTTTATGCGGGATGGGATGCGGCTATGCCGCCCTCTGCTTTCTGCTTTCTGCCTTCTGCTTTCTGCTTTCTGCCTTCTGCCTTCTGCCTTCTGCTTACCGCCGCTCCCCTCGGGCGCGGAATTGTTCCAGTATCGCTTCCACTTCGGGGCCGCCTTGATCGATCCGGTCGACCACCCTCCAAAGCCTCTCCTCCTCTTCCCGTTCGCGCCGCGCCTTGCGGGTCTCGTGCGTGAGGAAACGGAATCTCACTTTTCCCCTGCTGCGGATTCTCAGCAGAGCGCGAAGCTGCCGCTCCACCTCCGCGAGAAGTTCGGAGCGGCTGCGGGAGAGGCGGGTCTCATCGAGAAGCAGCGTCATGACCCCGCAGGCGCGCACGAGCGTTTCATCAACGGTCAGGCTCTCCACCTCGGGGCCGGCGCTCAGTGCCTGGCGCAGGGCCTCCGCTTCCCAGAGCGCCGCTGCCTTGTACAGGCGAAGCCGGCGCCAGATGGCCCCCGCCAGCCGCTGCCCCACCTCGTACTCGGGCAAGTTCTTCGGAACGAAGGTGCGCTCGATCAGCCCCGCCAAGGCTTTGAACTCGGCGGGGTCCTCGCCCAAAGCCGCCATGCTTTCCTCGAGCGAGCAGACGCCCGCGCCCAGGCCGTGCTTCACGCAGTGATACCGCCGGCGGAAGTCCGCTTCGCGCATCACCAGCCCGGCCGCGCAGGCGCGCAAATAGTTTTCGTGTACCATTGCAGGGGGGACGGCGGTGGCTGTTCTCTTGGGTTTGGGCATTTCATCCTTCCTCAGGGAGTCGCCCCGTGGCGGCGAGAGCCTTTCTTGCCGCGGCTCTCGCCCCCGCCGAAAGCGGAATTACGAACCATACTAGGCTAGTATATCACCGGGCGGGGAGTTGTCAAGGGGGGCGCCTGGACCCGCAACCCCCCTCGCGGGCCGCCTGTCATTCTGATCCCGCAGTCGCGGGAGAAGAATCTCCGCAGTCCGCCCAAGGTGTGAAAAATCCGAAACCTGTCATGCTGAGCCCTTCGCCTGTCATTCTGATCCCCCGGTCGCGGGAGAAGAATCCCCGCATGAGGATTCAGAGGGATGTTTTGCTGAACCGAGGATCCCGAGGACGGATTACACTTGCGCTAGCATGCCTGAACTTGTAAACTTACATGAGGTGGGAGGTCTAGCCGTGGCAGTCCGAATTGAAACGCCGTTCCCGTCCGTGCATGCAGTTGCCAAAAAGGTAGGGGTCTCGGCGGAGCGTGTGAAGGAAATAGAGCGTTTGATCGAAGCGCGCTCCAAGGCAAATCGGCGCGGTCGTGTCTCTAATCGGCGATCTGGCAATACGCGGAGGAGCGCCAGGTCGCGAAGCGGCCGGCGCAGTTAGGGCCTTGCCCCGTGCAAAAGAAGATCTCTTTCTCAATATCCCGTATGACTCATCTTTTTGTGAGTTGTACCTCGCCTATATTGCCGGTGTTAGCTCCTTCGGCTTAGTCCCACGTGCCACGCTGGAAATCCCAGGTGGGGAGAGGCGGTTGGATCGGATCCTCTCCCTGATCCGAAGCTGCGCGTACTCCCTGCACGACCTTTCCCGGGTGGAGCTTGACCCGCACTCACCCAGAACCCCCCGGTTCAACATGCCGTTCGAACTCGGGCTCGCCGTCTCATGGCAAAAGCTTAAGCGTGCCAAGCACACGTGGTTTGTCTTCGAAGCTATGAATAGGCGAGCCGAGAAATCCCTCAGCGACCTTAGCGGCACTGATGTCTATATCCACAATGGCAACGTGCGTGGTGTGTTCACGCAACTTTGCAACGCCTTCGTCCGGCTTGGTCAGCCCACAACGCAAGATATGGAAAAAACCTATTTGCGTCTGAACGATCTCTTGCCTCAGTTGCAAAAACAGACCGGGGCAGATTCACCCTTCGAGGCCCGGATCTTTCGAGACTTGGTGGTCGCAGCCCGCGCGCTCACGCGGCATCAAAAATCTTAGGAGTCGTTCTTCAGGCCTTGGCCTTCCGCTTTCTACCTATTGCCTATCGGCTACCGGCAGAGATTTTCCAGATTTTGAAGCAGGGTAGCGTAGCGCGGCCTCTGGCCGCGCTGCGCTACCCCCTCCGGCCCTGGGAGCATCCCAATCGAACTCTTCCTCCCACGGCTTTCGCCGTCTAAGCGTTAACCTAAGGAAGAAGGTGCTTCCGACTGAGCCCTTTGCCTGTCATTCTGATCCCGGAGTCGCGGGAGAAGAATCCCCGCAGTGTGCGCCGTCCCCCGGCCAGAGCTTCGGATTGCCCGTGCGGATTCGTTGATCAACGCCAGGCGACAAGGGAGGAGCTATTTCCCACAACGCCGTTTCGGGGCCGTCACGTCAACGGCTCACTTTTACGTGCAGCCCACATAACCGTCAAGGTCACCGCCAATGTAACAAGCTGCATCGCACCCAACTGGATCGTTGTTGAGCACACGTCCCCACGCCGAAGATGCGGCGCTCCACACTACGGGTCTTGAAGGACTATGTGGTCCGGGCTTTTTGGCGAGATGTCTGGGACTAACCGCGGAGCCAAAAACCAGCTCCGCCATGTTCGCATCGCCGGGTCTTGCCGTTTGCGAACGCCGAGCTAAAGGTCGTCTGCACTGAGGGAAGGCGTCTGCTCTTCGCTGAAATCTCTCGATGTGTCGCAGAAGCGCGAACTGCTCGAATGAGCAAGTCCGCCGTTTGCATCGAGCGTCACCACAATGTTTATATTGCACTCCGCGTTTTGCTCAAAATGCGGAAACCGATACCTGCTTCCTATCGACAGGAGGGAGCGTTGCAAGCTCTTGGGGAGAGAACTCTCAGCCGGTCGGACGGGCCAAAGTTCCGCAGGTTGCTGACCGATACATCCTCCTGCGAGACCCGTGCAGCGTATTATCCATTTCCCCATAGGGATTGGTTTCAGGAAATCAGCGTGGGGATGTTTGTAGCTCCCTGTGGGGCAACTTATTAGTATGAACCCAGGACTATTACTCACGCTTGAAATTGAATCCCATGAAATGATTGAATTCTCTCCCCCATGGTGTGGAGCCTTGATTACACGAATAGGTGTGCCTTCAAGAGCGCGATCAAGCACCCTCGCATATATTTTCCCCTGCAAATCTCCCAGGAGCAAGACAGAGTTGGTGCCATAATCAATTTTTAGTGCAACCGAGAGATTATTTACAGTCGTGCCTTTCAAGTGTGTTATTTTGATCTTCTTCGCCCGGGAGACAGCGGTCGGCGTTGGCCAGACCACATTAATCCCCAAGCCGTCAATTGGCGGTGTCAACTTGATAGTCGCGGGCGCCTCGAGTTTCTTGCATTCGCCCAACTGCTTCGCTCGCACCCTCCTGTTCGCCTCTTGAACAAACGAGTACTCACCGTCGTCAAATACCTGATTACTGCTGGAGACCGAGGAGCGACGCTCGATCCCGCAGAAAAAGACCGAATGTATTCGCCTTTGCCCCAGTTGTTCCATGAGCTGCAAAATACCGCCGTCGTGGTCTGCATGTGGATGGGTTGCAAGAACAAACCTGATGGGAGTGTCAGGGGGCGACTCATTATTCAGGAATGTGGCTGCCTGAGTGTAAGGCTCGTACGACCCTCTTTTTTGCCCGCAATCGACAACTGCCCACGAATCGTCCGGGAAACGAATCAACGCGCAGTCCCCACGCCCAACCGGCAGCAAGCGAAGTGTCAATTGAACCATCGTGAGCGCTCCCTCCCCTGGGGAACTACACCGCCTTCTACTGGTCATCATCCTGAGGTAATTCGCTTGCGGGTTCAAATCTCCCCTTTGACATTGTGGCTGTGCCGCTTTGATAGCGTCGTTCCACCCAGGCAACCCATACACCTGGCAAGGCATATGCAAGGGGAAGATCGACCGCTGGCACCTCAACAGCTTCGAGAACGGGAGCATCGGTCTGGTGACTTGTCTCCCTCACGTAGATGGAAAGGGTGGCCACCCCGTTCTCGATATTCTGGACGACCCCGAAGAAGCCGGTCAGGGATAGTGGATCTCGCTCCGGGTCAAATACTTGTAGACCGCAGTCCAATTTCCGAGCCTGCGCTTCAAGCTCCTCAGGACAGAGCGCTGCTCCCGTGCGGAATCGTTCATGTGTAAAGGTAAGCCAGTCGTACGCTTGCCTAAGGCTCGCTCTACTAGACCTTTCAACAATCCCATGAACAACCGTGAGAGCAGTGCGCCTAAGAAGGTCCTCGCGCGGAATCGTGTGCCAGAGCTCCCGAAACCTCTGGGGCCAGTTCGCCAATAGGGATGTCACTAGGTCGTCCACTTGATCCTTGGCAAACACGCGAACACCCTTCCGTTCCCAATACTCCCTGCGCTGGGGGGGCCAGTTTCCAAGGAAAGCAGAGAAAACCGTCATTGTGGGACGCCATGTTTGTGCGAGTGCATAATCAAGAATCTCCTGAAATTCCATGGTCGCCACGTCAGTTCCCTTTACTAAATCTGATATGAGGCAATCATACCTTCTACCCTGTAGCAACCGCACCGCTACCGGAAGGTCCCCCGCATGATCAATTTTGCAATCATTTATTCTCAATTCGCGCCGCAATCTGACAACCTGTTGATCGCGAGGCGAGTCTTCCAAATGGAGCACTCGAAGACCAACCTGTTCGTTCATAGTCGACCGCCAGCCTCAAGAGGAATTCGAATAACAAAACTAGTACGCGTTCTAGGAACGGAATAGCAATCAACGGTTCCTTTGAACGCAGTTTCAGTGGCATACTTAATGAAAGGAAGTCCGAATCCTGTCCCATCGGGCTTAGTTGTATAGCCGGGTACCCACAACAAGTGTTTTTGCGGCTCATAGAACCCTTCCCCGTTATCCTCGACCCGAATTTCGGCCATGCCGCGAACCACGCGCAACGAGACATGAATTGACGGGGTACTCCGGTCGTGTATTGCATCGAAGGAGTTCTGAAGCAGATTCATCAGGATTTCTTCCACATACCCTTCGTTAGCATGGGCTGTAATGTTCTGGTCAGGACAATCGACCCTTGTGGCGAAACCGAGTTGGCGAGACCGCGCCTCGAATCGTGGCAACACCTTCGTCAGACAGTCGTAAAGTCGAACTGGGCGCATCTCAACCTTGCTTAGTGCGCGCCATTTGTCCACGCGGTGAAAGTACTCCGAGATTACCTCCGCTGAGGATCTGATCTGTGCGATAGTCCTGTGAATTGCCGGCCTCTTGACGGTCTGAGGGGGTATGTAATCGGCTAAGGAGAAGATAAGGTCTCTTAGGTTCGCCCGCCACGCAGAAGCCGCAGTGTGTGCGGCACTTATGATCATGCTGGCAGCATACGCGTCTCGCAATGGTCCTTGGGCCAGGTCTGTGAGACGATTAACTTGGAGCGCTAACCGTTCTCGCTCCTTATGGACGCGGCGAGTGCTAAGAACCTGTCGGCAAAATGTCGCGTATTCGCTAAGCGCGATCATGTCCTCCAATGTAACGAAATCTTGAGCCTCCGTCTTGTCCATTACCAATAAAAAGGGCCGTAGTTGGTCGGCGTCAGACCCGGGTACGAAGACTACAGCCTTCCGGCACCATTCATACCTTTCGGCTTTGCCGTCCATCACGTTCTGCCACCGATCGCGGGTCATTCCCGGCCATTCTTCCTGCTCCGAGCCACTGCTACTTATGTCTGGTATTTTAGCGGCAATTTGCGACAGCGTCATTTCCTGGCCGTGTTGGAGAAACTCTTCCCACAAGAGGTCTGTTCGGTCCGTTTGACTTATTGTCAGGGGACCGGTTACGGATGGTCTTTCCGCCCAAGGATAATCCACGGGCATTAGGTGCCAGCGTGAAGAGCGTGCAGCAACCACCTTAAGGCAGCCCAATAACAGTAGATGATGAAGAGTGGTTTCGCTCGCGCTCTCACGAACTCGCTGAAAGATAAGCCGCATGAATTTGTGAGCAAGGAACTGCAATTCTGCTCTGTCCCGTTCCCTCTGCGTGACGTTGAAGACCAACTCAATGCAATGGCTGGCACCTCTGCCCACTCTCATCCCGCACGGGATGGCGATGATGTCAGACACGACCAAATCAGGGCTGGGTCCCGCATTGAATCTTGAGGGGCTAACCACGCCTGAAGTTGTTGTAACTCGGCCGAATTTCATACACTCATCAGCGACACACCAGTCGCACCTCCCCGTGAATCTATTATATGCCGCGAAACATGATTTCCCCTGCGGTACACCATTCAGGAAGAACGGGTCTTGGTGACTCTTGCTGACGGCGATCAAGGAAAACTCACTGTTGATGATTGAGAGCCGTCCGTTCGGAATCATTGACAATATTGTTGACGCTCTGCGCAGGATATCATTAACACACTTCTGACCCAGGGCAGACTCGAGCGACTCTACCCGGTTTACCAAATCTGGCTCCTTTTTCCGGAGTGCGGCAAAACGGATCGTCCTGCTGCTCATTTTGGTATGTGTACGGTACTCCTCTTTTAGTTCCCTTGCAAGCACTTTAACGCACTTTAACGCTCAAATGTTCAATGCATCAACCCTTCCGGAAAATTCATCGGTGCTATCTAGGATGTCCATTGGAAGAAGACGTTTTGGGAGTAGGGCAGCGCAGAGGTACGCGCCCTTTGCGTTCCTCTGCGGCTTTTCTGCCGTCGTTATGGATGGATGGAAGGTCATCGGCATTTCCTCAAATCCGTGTGTGTTCATCGGCGAGCAAAAAAGGCTCGCGCACGCCGGTGCCCGCCGACGTCATGGGCCAATGTCATTTCCCATGGAAGAGCCGCAGAGGAGGGCAAAATGCCGGTTCGACGTCGCCCACGGCCCTGAGCGACAGCCGAAGGGCGCCCACCTCTGCGCTACCCCCTCTGCGGCTTTTGATCGTCTGGCATCGCTCCATCCTGACTCACTCAAGAATTGTCGCCACCTTCGCCAGAACCTCGTCCATGATCGCAGCGGGTACGTTTTCCAGCTTTCTGCCGTGGCGCGCGCCGAGATCGAGCGCGCGGGGCTGGTCGCAGCGGACAACGCCGGTGGTTTTAGTACCGGCGCCTGTCAGAGATACCGCAAATCCGGCCGTGCGCGCGAAATTCCCGCCGCTGGCGATGGGGAGATGATTACCACTATCCGGTTCGAACGCTCGTTTTCCACTCCAGCCGCGCAGGAGACCTTTCAACACGGAGGGCACAGAGAAGAACCCACAGAGAGCACGGAGCGGAGCACTTCCGACTCCGTGTGCTCTGTGAGCTTTACTCTGTGTCCTCTGTGTTTAAATCTTTTCTGACCATGGAGAGTTCCAAGGCGGCAGCTCCGCAAGCTTCGCTGCCGCACTCCAAGGCCGCTCCGCGGCGGGAGGACTTCGATGGTAACCGCGTGGCAACCATTCGTGTTTTCAAGAATGAAGTGTTACATAGCACTAGAGCGGACGAAAAGCCGCAGGGCCGGAAAGCGGGCCCTGCGCTACCCGGTCAGTAGCCGGCTTCGGTAATCGCTCGGGTATCCATCTGGGGCGCGTACTTGCGGACGACGGGGCCAATCTCGCTGGCCTTGCCGATGACCACGAAGACCAGGTTTTGGACTGGGAAGTATTGCTGAATCACGCGCTGCGCGTCGGCGAGGGTCATGGCATCGATGCGGGGGTAGAGGTCGTCAATCTCGCTTTGGTCGAGCCCGTAAAACTCCAGTTGCGCTAGTTGCGCGGCAAGCTGGCGAGAGGTCTCGAGGGTGCGCGGAAACTGGCCCTTGATATAGTTCTTGGCCGAGTCCAGCGCTTCCTGGGTGACTCCCTTCTCATGCAGGGCCTGGATGACCTGGAGGGTCACGTCCATAGCTTTCTCGGTGGTTGCGGTACGCGTGTAGGTGCTGATGAGGAAGGGCCCGCGGGCCTTGCGCTGGTCGAAGCGCGAAGAGGCGCCATAGGTCAGGCCGGATTTGATGCGCAGCTCAGTGTTGAGCATGGAAGTGAAGCGCCCGCCGAACAAGGTATTCACCACCTGGATGTAGACCCGGTCAGGATTCGTGCGCGCGATGCCGATGTTCCCGATGCAGTAATAGGTTTGCGTAGCATCCGGCTTATCGACCAGAAGCAGCCTTTTGCCCTGCACGTCCGCCTGGTCAGGGACGGAAATGGCCGTGGCCGGCTGTGGGGGCCATGGCCCGAACTTCTGCGAGAGCATCTTTTCCATTTCGGAAGAATCAAAATCCCCGACCACGGCCAGGATAGTATTCCCCGGTGTGTAATACGCCTGGTAGAACTTTACGACGGCGTCGCGGGTGAGGGTGGGCAGCGATTTCTCGTCGCCGTTGCTGGGCCGCGCGTAAGGATGCGGGCCATAAAGGTAGGCATTGAAGTAGAGCGGAAGGACGGCCAGCGCCTGATCCTTGGCGGCCTTGATGCCATCCCGGCGCTGCTGGATGAGCTTAACCACTTCCTCCTGGGGAAAAGTGGGATCGAGCAGCGCGTCGGCCAGCAGGTCCGCCCCTGTGCCGGCATCTTTCTTCATGAACTCCGCCGAAATAGTGGCATAGTCGGCGGCGGCGCTGGTATTGAATAGGCCGCCGACGAAATCCAGGGCTGAAGAAAACTGCTCGGCGGTGCGCGTCTTGGTGCCCTTGCGCAACAACTCGGCCGTGAGCGAGGCGAGACCTTCCTGTCCGGGCGGATCTTGCAAGGGGCCGGCGTTGACCACTGCCTGGAAACTGACCAGCGGCAATTGGTGGCGCTCCATCAGCAGAAGCGTCATCCCGTTAGCCAGCTTGAGCTTGTGGTAAGGCGGCAGCTTTAAGCCGCTGGTTTGCGCCGGCAGCGCGTTGCTCGAAGTCGCTGCCACCATCAGAGCCATCAGCAGGAATCGCTTCATCGGCTTTCTCCCGTCCTGGCAGGATGCTGAAAAACCTTTATGAAGGTTGTCATTCCGAGCCCTTCGCTGTCATCCTGAGCGGGCAGGGCGAGATCCTTCGCTGCCATGAAGATGCGCGAAGCGCCTTGGAGTGCGGTAGCGCCAGCTGCCGCCTTGTTTTTCCCAAGTGCAAGGCGGCAGCTCCGCTCCGCTTCGCTGCCGCACTCCAAGGCGCTTCGCGCATCTTCATGCACGGTGGTGAGCCGAAAGACCATGAAATCTGCCCTCAGGATGACAGCGAAGGGCTCCGAATAATATGCTAGACGGTTTTTCAGCATCCTACTATGGTTTTGCGCCATTGGCCTTCGCAGGCTGGTTCTTCTCCGGCACCAGCGTAGCCACGGTGCGGTTGTTCTCGCCAAAATACTTCTGCGCCATGCGGCGTATATCTTCCTTGGTGACCTTGTTGTACTCATCCGCGGCAGTGAAGAGTTTGTGGTAATCTCCCAGGAAAACCTCGTAGGAGCCCAGGGTGTTGGCGCGACCGTTGATGCTCTCCATTTGGCGGTAAAAGCGGGCCAGGGTGATGTTCTTCGCCTTCTGGAGTTCCTCGGCGCTGAGAGGTTCGGCCTTGAGTTTGTCCAACTCCTGGTAAACAGCCGCTTCCAGGGCCTGGAGATCGACGCCCGCTTTAGGCTGTAGCGTCACCACGAACAAAGTGGGATCAAACGAAAGACCGAACCCACCACTCACGGAAATCGCCAGCCGATCCTTGTCCACCACTCGCTGGTAGAGCCGCGAGCTCTGGCCCGACAGCAGCACGGCCTCGAGCAGATCGAGCGGGTAGAAATCCGGGCTGGCGCTTTCAGGAACGTGGTAACCGATCATGATCAGGGGCAATTGCGCGAATTTCTTCACCACTACGCGCCGCTCTCCGAGCTGTTCCGGCTCGCGCGTGGTGACCTTGGGCGGCGGGTCGTGGGAGGGAATGGGCTCGAGGTACTTATCGGCGCGCTGGAAGATATCCTCCGCCGTGATGTCGCCCGCCACCACCATAGTGGCATTGCTGGGGGAATAGCCCATCTCGAAATGCCGCCGGAGGTCTTCCATCTTCCAGTTTTCGATGTCCACCATCCAGCCGATGACGGGCCAATGGTAAGGATGAGCGATGAACGCCGCGGCCCAGAGTTGCTCGTCGAGAATGCCGAAATTGCTGTTGTCCACGCTGGTGCGGCGCTCGGAGGCCACCACCCCGCGCTCGGAGGCGATCATCTTGGGGTCGAAGCTGAGATCGCGAATGCGGTCGCTTTCGAGATCAAAAATCTTTTCCAGCGCGGCGGGGGGAAACCAGTCCTGATAAACGGTCACGTCATGGCTGGTGTAGGCGTTGTTGGACCCGCCGGCCGCTTCCATCACCCGGTCGAATTCACCCGGGCCGTATTTCCTGGCCCCGTTGAACATCATGTGCTCGAAGAAATGCGAAAGCCCCGTGGTCCCGGGCCTTTCGTTGCGCGACCCGACGCGGTAAAAGGTGTAGAGGGCCACGTTCGGAATGGTGTGGTCCTCCTGCACCAGGATCTTCATCCCGTTCTTGAGGGTGTGGGTCTTTACCTCGAAAGTCTGCGCCGGGACTCGGGCGGACCAGGCCCCCAGGCAGGCAATCAGAAGGAATAGACGAACAACTCTCCGGCTCATACTCACCGCCCTCTCTGCCATGTTCGCTACGCAGTCAGACGCGGGAATCGCACTTAACGCCACTTCCGTTTTGATTCCCGGCAGACAGGTAATATACACCGATGAACCCCTGCCCTTCCAGTCATGATACAATGCGCGCCCTACAGAGTGGATTTAAGCAGAGGTGATATGCTGCCAAAAACTCCATACTTGGCGCTTGCAGTATGCGCCGTGCTGGCAGGCGGCCTCTGTGCCGCCGCCCAACTGCGCCCGCAGGTAACGCCTCCGCCTGCCCCCAAGGCTCCTGCAACGAATCTGCCCCTCGCGGGCAGGGTGAAGGAGAATGCAAAGGATGGGCTCGATTACGTCTGGATTCCACCGCAGACCTTCCAGATGGGCTGCTCGCCGGGGGATCGCGAGTGCAACAGCGATGAGAAACCTGCCCATTCGGTCACGCTCAGCAAAGGGTTTTGGATCGGCCGGACGGAGGTTCCTGTAGGGGCCTACAAACGCTTTGCGAGCCAGACGGGCCGAGGGATGCCTTCACCAGCCCCGAGTTTCGATAGCGCCTGGGGCAATGGCGCCCTGCCCATCGTGATGGTGACCTGGGACGAGGCGCGGGCTTATTGCCAATGGGCCGGAGGGCGTCTGCCTACAGAGGCGGAGTGGGAGTGCGCGGCGCGGGGCGGAGGCGCGGCGGCACGCTACGGCCCGCTGGATGAGGTGGCTTGGTACATCGACAACAGTGGAAACCACTCTCATGCGGTCGGCCAAAAACAGCCCAACCGCTTCGGGTTGCTTGACCCTCTGGGAAATGTTTGGGAGTGGGTCAACGACTGGTATGACGGCAACTACTATTCCAGCAGCCCACGCACGGATCCGCCCGGGCCGGCGAGTGGCCAATACCGCGTTCTGCGGGGCGGGTCGTGGTCCAATTTCCCTGTGGTCGTACGCGTCTCCTGCCGTGCCTGGTTCTCGCCGGGCGGACGCGTCGCTGACTACGGGTTCCGCTGTGCCTGGGATACGGACCGGCCTTGACACTCTACATGGACTTCGCGCAGCGGAAACCGATGGCGGGTGAGCGGGTGGAGGCATGGTCGAGGTTTCTGGTGGTGGTGGTGGCGTGAAATCTGTCGGACTGATACGAGCCGCCGCGGATCACTTTGCCGTCCGCGGGGATCTCAAATGTGGCTTGGTGGCCAGGGTACGGCTTGTAATCGTCCGCTGTCCATTCCCAAATATTTCCTGACATATCGAGCACCCCGAAGGGGCTCTTGTTCTTAGGCAGGGCGCCGACTCCGATCAGGTGCCCCAGCCCGGCTTCTATCGAGTTTGTCGCTTTCGAGTCAAACTCATTGCCCCAGGGAAACAGCCGGCCGTCTCTCCCTCGAGCCGCATACTCCCATTCGGCTTCGCTGGGCAGGCGCTTTCCCTTCGAGTGGCAGTAAGCCTGCGAGTCATTCCAGCTCACATCGGTCGCCGGCCAGGACGAATCCGCCTGGACCCTCTTATACTCGCCCCTGGTTACCGGGGTCAAATCGAGATAGAAGGGAGCGACGGCCACGGAGTGCCCCGGGGTTTCTTCCAGGTCTTCGGCGTCGTCGCGTCCCATCATGAAAGTGCCACCGGGTATGGCCACCATACCGGCAGGCGCGGCACTCGACGCGGGTTGAGAAAGTGATTGGCGGGCTTCGGAAGGCTGGCCTGTTGCCTTCTCTTGGTGTTGCTCTCCCAGCCTGGAGAGGGACCAGACCGCGGCGATAACAATCAGCATCGCCAGGAGACCGAGAACCAGATACTTCCCTCGGCTTCGGGGTTCAGTCACGCTGGGGAACTCGGGAGGCCACTCCTCCACCGGCTGCGAGAACACCAGCGGCGTGGGTGGGGCAACTTCCGGTTGCGGCTTCGCAGGTTGGAGTATTTCCCTCGCGGGGGTGGGCGGCGGGGTTTGAATAGCGGCGTCCACAACGCTGCGCCACCGGCGCGGCACCGCCTCCACCGGCTGCGGGATCACCGGCGGCGCGGCTGGGGCAACTTCCGGCTGCGGCTTCGGAGGTTGGAGTATTTCCCTCGCGGGAGTGGGCGGCGGTGTTTGAACTGCGGCGTCCGCAACGCTGCTCAATCGGGGCGGCACCGCCTCCACCGCCTGCGGGATCACCGGCGCTGTGGGCGTGGCAACTTCCGGCTGCGGCTTCGCAGGTTGAGGCACTTCCCTCGCGGGACTGGGCGGCGGTGTTTGAACTGCGGCGGCCGCAACGCTGCTCAATCGGGGCGGCCCCGCCTCCACCGCCTGCGGGATCACCGGCGGCGCGGCTGGGGCAACTTCCGGTTGCAGCTTCAGAGGCTGAGGTATTTCCTTCGCGGGAGCGGGTGGCGGAGTTTGGACAGCGGTGTCCGCAACGCTGCGCAACGGAGGCGGCGCCGCCACCACCGGCTCCGAGATCACCGGCGGCGCGGCTGGGGCAACTTTCGGTTGCGGCTTCAGAGGCTGAGGTATTTCCTTCGCGGGACTGGGCGGCGGGGTTTGAACAGCGGCGTGCGCTTGGGCGAGGACGGGTGGAGGCACGGGAGGCGCCCCGGAGCCCTCGCCCACCCGAGCGGGTGAAGGGGCAGGGGCGTGTGGCATCTCTGCAGGCGGAAACACAACATTGGTGTTGGCAGGTGATTCTTTGCTCTCGAGTCGAGCAGCCGGCTGAGCCGCCGCCAGCGCGCGCGCAAATTCCAGCACCGACGCGTAGCGCTCCTCGCGTTGCTTCTCGAGCGCCTTCATCACCGCGCGCTCGACCGCAGACCCCAGCACCAGCCCGGGAGCGATAGCGCTGGACGGTGGTGGCTTTTCCGCCGTCTCTTTCCGCGCGCCGCCAAGCGGCGTGTCAGGTTGAAACGGCAGGCGCCCCGTCAACATTTCGTAGACCACCACGCCCAGCGAATAAATATCCGCGCGCGCCGTCAGTTCCTCGCTGCGCAAGCCGGAAGCTTGTTCGTACGACAGGTAAGCAGAAGTCCCAAGCGCCGTCCCCGGCAGGGTGCGCGTGGCCGACTCGCGCAGTTTGGCAATCCCGAAGTCCGTAATCTTGACTCCCGGTTCGCCTGCCTCACTGCGGGTCAGAAAAATGTTATCCGGCTTCAGGTCGCCATGGATGATGCCCAGTTTGTGCGCGACATTCAATCCCTGCGCTGCCTGTTGGAGGATTTCGACCGTCTGCTGCACGGAGAAGGCGCCGCGCGCTTGGAGCGCCTGGCGGAGGGTCTCGCCCTTCAGGTATTCCATGGCGATGTAGGGCGATCCATCGTCAGAAATGCCGGACTCATAAACAGCAATCACATTGGGATGACGAAGGCGCGCGATGGAGGCCGCCTCATCGTGAAAACGCAGCAGAAAGCCCGGATCGTCGAGCAACTTGCGGAGCAGGACCTTGAGAGCCACGGGCCGATTACCCAGCGCGATTTGCTCTGCCAGGAACACTGTGCCCAGGCCCCCCCCGCCCAGTCGACGAACCACACGATAGCGCCTGGCGAGCCCGGAGGCCAGCGCGGCGTCCGTGACTCTTTGCGGAGCGGGCTGGGGAGTTCCGTCGCGCGGGCAGATGCCCGAATCGTCGGGGTACGTTTTATGGCACTTGGGGCAGGCCCACATCGGAGTTGTCGTGACACGCTTGCGAGCTCATACGCGAGTATACCACGCCTCCAAGCAGGATTCAGGAGTCAGGATTCAGGATTCAGGGGAGAAACGAGCCAATGCCGGCGGTCAATGTCAGAAACGGTGCGCCTCGCAAAGCGGGTCTGCCCTCTGAAGTAATGCCTCGAGTTTGTGGAGAGGGGCGGGGTGCAGGAAGATACTGGCAGGGATCACTGGGCGGGGTTGCAGACGGGCGGAGAGAGTTTGTGCAGAAACTCTTCTTCGCCCGCGTTCGCCCGCTTGCGCCGGCACTTCGGACAAACCAGGATAATGCTGGCCACGCGCTCGCCCTCGACGCACTGCACGTGCCACCCGGCGTCGATGGCTTCTTCCGCAGTGGGCAGCTTCCGGTCGCAATGCCAGCAGCGGCCCCTGCCCGTCGAGCCGATCGCGTAGAGGGCCGCATTGACGTCAAGGCAAGAAGACCTACGTGATTTGATCAGGCTCAAGCTCACCTCCTGCTCCCTTCAGGAAATCTTCGGCCATGGCGACGAAGTGTGCAGCCTTCAAACCTCTGCCCCGGAGGGGCACAATATAGTAGCCGGGGGCAACGCCCCCGGAAAACGGAGCCAACAACCCCCGACCCTGAAAGGGTCGCATAAGACCTCACGACCACCGGAGTAATCATCGGGAGACGATCCTTCGTTGAGAAGACAACATGCACCCTCAAGCACACCAGCGTCTGCGCCATAGCCCTCTCCTCTGCCGATGTGACCCCTTCAGGGTCAAGCCAGCGTGGGGGCCTGCGTTCCGGGGGCGTTGCCCCCGGCTACTATATGAATCCCCTTCGGGGATTCGTGGGCATCACGACCCGCCCGCTGGGACTCTCAAGGGTCTGCGCTGCCTGAGCTCGCCGCGAGGTCCTAGGTTGACGTCGGGTTCGGCGGCCTGTCGACACGCGCCTGACGGGCCGGACCTCGACGCCCAGCCACCCTTCAATGCAGGCAGTCACAGAGTCATGCTTAGCGGTTCCGAAGTCGTCGTAGCGTGCACCGTATTGTTCAAAAACGTCGCTGCGCGGCCGCTTTCCCCAAACTTTGTACTTCATAACGTGCCTTACATACGCCAGCTCGCTCGCCCTACGACCACCCGCTGGTGATCTGACTGCCTACTGCTTTCTGCCTACTGCCTACTTTCCCGTTACGAACAACCACTCGTCGACCCGCAATTCATGCAGCGGTAGCACGAGCCATTGCGGACCATAATGGCGCCGCAATCGGAGCAGCTTGGGGCATCCTCGCTGTGTGCGACTCCCGCCAAGCCCGGCTGGCTCATCTCCGCGCCGGCAACTTCTCCCGCCGCCTGGGTGAACTGCGCGGCCAGGCCGGCGGCTTTCTCCACTTCCGTGCCGTTCAGCGAAGCCACGCTGGCATCCTCCCGGGGCTGCGCATCCTTGGGCAGGAATTTGTAAGCCAGCCAACGGAAGATGTAGTCCATGATGGACTTCGCATAGCGGATCTCGGGGTTATTGGTCCAGCCGCTGGGCTCGAAGCGCATGTGGCTGAACTTGTCGCACAGTACCTTGAGGGGCACGCCGTATTGCAGGGCCAGTGAGACGGCGGTGGCAAAAGAATCCATCAGGCCGGAGACGGTCGAGCCTTCCTTGGCCATGGTGATGAAAATCTCACCCGGCTGGCCCTCCTCGTAAAGGCCCACGGTCAAGTAACCTTCGTGCGCGCCCACGGAGAACTTGTGGGTGATGGCAAGGCGCTCGTCAGGCAGCTTGCGGCGGTAGGGCTTGGGGCTAGGGGTTATGGGTTGGGGACTAGGGGCTGGGGATTCCGACCCAGCGGCTGTGGGCTCGGCGCTTTCCGCCCCTTCCGGTTTGTTGTCAAGATCGTCACGGACCGCTGTCCTTCTTCTTGGGCCCTGCCTCCCATGCGAGTCGAGTGGCGCTTCCCCTCCTGACTTCTGACTCCTGACTCCTGACTCCTGCTCTTTGGCGCCTGAATCCTGAATCCTGAATCCTGAATCCTGCCCTTTCGAGGTGTTGAGCGGTTGCACGCGCTTGGAGCCGTCACGATAGATGGCGATGGACTTCAGCCCCAGGCGCCAACCTTCGATGTAGACACTCGCGATATCGTCGGCTGTCGCTTCCTCCGGCATGTTAACCGTTTTTGAAATAGCGCCGGAGAGGAATGGCTGCACCGCCGCCATCATGCGCACGTGCCCCATGTAGTGGATGGAACGCTTGCCGTTGGCCGGCTTCAGGGAGCAATCGAAAACCGGCAGGTGCTCCGGCTTCAGGCCGGGAGCCCCCTCGATGGTGCCGTGCTGGTCGATGTAACCCACGATGTCGGAGGCCTGCTGGTGCGTGTAGCCGAGTTTCAATAGAGCGGCGGGAACCACGGTATTCACGATCTTGATCAGCCCGCCCCCCACCAGCTTCTTGTACTTCACCAGCGCCAGGTCCGGCTCAATGCCGGTGGTGTCACAGTCCATCATGAAACCGATGGTCCCGGTGGGCGCCAGCACGGTCACCTGGGCGTTGCGGTAACCGTACTTCATGCCGCTCGCCAGGCAATCGTCCCAGGTCTTCTTTGCGCTCTCCCACAAGTCCTCGGGGACGTTGTGCGGGTTGATCTTCCCCAGCGCCTGGCGGTGCATCGCGATCACGCCCAGGAAGGGATCGCGGTTCAGCGGGTAGCCGGCGCAGGGACCGAGTTCAGCCGCCAGGCGTGAGGATTGCAGATAGGCCTCGCCGTGCATCAAGGCCGTAAGGGCGGCGGCGAAGTCGCGCCCCCTCTCCGAATCGTAAGGCAGGCCGTCAGCCATCAGCAGCGCGCCCAGATTGGCGTAACCCAGTCCCAGGGGGCGGAAGTCGTGAGAATTGACGGCGATCTTCTCCGTGGGATAGCTGGCGTTGTCCACGATGATTTCCTGCGCCGTGATCATCACGTCCACGGCATGGCGGAAGGCCTCCACGTCGAAATCGCCGTGCGGCGTGAGGAACTTCATCAGGTTCAGCGAGGAGAGGTTGCAGGCCGAGTCGTCCAGGAACATGTACTCGCTGCACGGGTTGGAGGCGTTGATGGGGGCCGTGGCCTTGGAGGTATGCCACTTGTTGATGGTGGTGTGGAACTGCATCCCCGGATCGCCGCATTGCCACGCCGCTTCCGCAATTTCCTTCATCAGGTCGCGGGCGCGGCAGGTCTTCGCCGGCTCCCCCGAGAAGACCTTGTGCGTGGTCCATTCCTTGTCCTCAACCACCGCCTTCATGAACTCATCGGTCACCCGCACGCTGTTGTTGGCGTTCTGGAAAAAGATGGAGCTGTAGGCTTCGCCGTCGATGGCGCTGTCGTAACCGGCCTCCACCAGCGTCCAAGCCTTGCGCTCTTCCTTGGCCTTGCACTTAATGAATTCAACAATATCCGGATGGTCTATATTCAGGATGACCATCTTGGCAGCGCGCCGCGTCTTGCCGCCCGATTTGATCACCCCCGCAAACGCGTCATAGCCCTTCATAAACGACAAGGGACCGGAGGCCACACCGCCGCCCGACAGCGGCTCCACTGAGGACCGCAGTGGCGAGAGGTTCGTGCCCGTGCCCGAACCCCATTTGAAGAGCATCCCCTCGGTTTTGGCCAGGGTGAGGATGCTATCGAGGTTATCTTGGACGGAGTTTATAAAGCAGGCAGAGCACTGCGGGTGACGATAGGCCTCGGTCTCCTTGTTGAAGCTGCTCGTGGCCGCATCCCAGTACCAGCCGCTGCCTTGCGAATCGCGGTGGTACTTGTGCCACAAGCCGCAGTTGAACCACACGGGCGAATTGAATGAAGCTTTTTGACGAACCAGGAGGTGAACCAGCTCGTCGCGGAAGTTCTTGGCGTCCTCCTCGCTGCGGAAGTAACTGCCCTCCACCCCCCACTGGGCGATGGTCTCCGCCACGCGGCTGATGAGCTGCCGCACGCTCGACTCGCGCTCCGGCGTGCCCAGCTTTCCGTGAAAGTACTTCGATGCCACGATGTTCGTGGCGGTCTGTGACCAGTCGCTGGGCGCTTCCACGTTGCGCTGCTCGAAGATCACTCGCCCCTTCTCGTCCTGAATGGACGCCGTCCGCAACTCCCACTCGACCTCATCGAATGGATCAATGCCAGGCTGGGTAAAAAAGCGCTGCAGGGCAATGCCCTGTTTGCTTGCGCCCTCCTGGGTCGAAGTCGCAGCTTTTGTTGACATCCTGGCGGCATCAGTCTCTGCCATGTCGGCCTCCTCAAGAAGGACCTGGCGCTTAGTCCCTGAATTGCGGTTGGTCGTAATCGCGACGAGCACTGGGGTCATCAGCTTCGTCTGGCCGCGCCTCTCCCGAACGCAACCAGCCCCAGCACCCGATTTGAAGGAATCTACCCTAGCGGGGGAGACTTGTCAAGCGGAAATACAAGATATGGTGGTTTCTCACAAAGCACACTCAAAATGTTGTGGAAGGCGCTTGGCCGCAGGCCGACTAAATGTCGTGGCATGAGCCTTCAGTTTCGGGCAGGGCCTTTGGCCATAGTGGACATTTAGTCAGGGAGATGCACATTCCCGCTTCGTTCCTTCAGTTTTAAGGGATCCCTTTTCTCCCTCCCCAGCGAGGACAGCCATTCTGTCCACCGCAGCGTGGGCATACCTGCGAGCCTTTTGTGGCGCTTGGCACATTCCGGGAATCGGGTTGGGGCGGGGTGTAACATTGCAGCTAGTGTTCCCGGCAGGCCGTAAACTCCTGCATCGGCCTCAAGGTACAATCCTAGCCTATATTGTTGAGGATGTCAAGAGAAAAGAAGTCTGCCTCGTCCGTGGTATCAGAAACGGGGCCCATCGCGAAGCAGGTCTGCCCTCGCGCAGAGGGACGAAGGCGTGAAAAAATCGCGTTATGGCGGCGCGTCGTAGGGGCAATTCGCCGCCTGACGAATGGTTGCCCCAGGGCGGCCACAAGGGCCGCCCCTACAAACGGAATTGGGAACTAACCCGGGCCCGCAGGGTAGGCGGGCAAATCAGCAGGGCGCGGAGGAAGCTTCTTGGGGTGTTCCTGGATCTCCTTCATCACCAATTCGATTGCCTTTTCGAGCTGCGGATCGCGCCCCTGCATGACCAAATCCGGCCGGTTGTCGACCTCGATATCCGGAGCGACGCCGCGGTTTTCGATCAGCCAGTCGCTCTTCAACCCGTAGAGGGAGAATTCCGGCCGCGTGATGTAGCCGCCGTCCATCAAAGGCATGGAACCGCGAATGCCCCGCACACCTCCCCAGGTGCGCATGCCAATAAGCGGCCCCAGCTTGTATTGCTTGAAGAAATAACTGAAGAAGTCTCCGTCGGAGGCGGCGTATTCATTGGTGACGCAGGCCATGTAACCGTGGAAGACCGCATCCGGAGTTGTGCCGCTCTCGGAGTTGCGGGCTGACTCCATCCCCGCCAGGACACGCCGCAAGCGCTCAAAGATAATCTGATCGACGAACCCGCCGCCGTTGTAACGCACGTCGATGATCAGGCCTTCCTTGCGGATCTGCGGGAAGAATTGCTTCACGAATTCGTTCAGCCCATCGCCGCCCATATTGGGAATGTAGATATATCCCACACGCCCGCCGGTGGCCTCCTCCACCTTTTTGCGGTTGGTGTTGATCATGTCAAGTTGACGCAGGGAATACTCGCTCCCCAGGGGTTTCACCACCACCTTCCGCGCGCCTTCCTCCGTGGGCTTCGCATTTACCGTGAGGGTGACGTTCTCACCCGCCGTGTTGGCAAACAATTCGTAAGGGTTCTGCGGGGCGCGCAAGGGCTTGCCGTTTACGGCGAGCAAATAGTCGCCCAGCTTCACATCCACTCCGGGCTCAGTAAGCGGCGAGCGGAGCGCGGCATCCCAATTCTCTCCGGAGTAAATCTTCTTGAAGCGGTAGAGCCCGTGCGCGGCGTCAGTCTCAAAATCGGCGCCCAGCACGCCCACGTTGATGGGTTTCAAATCCGGGTAGTCGCCGCCCCCCACATAAGTGTGGGAGTTGGAAAGCTCCCCGATCATTTCGCCGAGGACATAGGTCAAGTCGTAGCGGTCGGCGACGTAAGGCAGGAGCGGGGCATAACGCTCGCGCTCCTTTTCCCAGTCGACGCCGTTCATGGAGGCTTCAAAGAAGTAATCGCGCTCTTCCCGCCAAACCTCGTTGAAGATCTGGTTCCACTCGGCCGGCGGATCGACCTCCAGGCGCATCGAAGCCAGGTTCAGCGCGCCTTCGCCGGGTTTGTGGGGTTCTTTGTCAGGCTTGGCGTCGATGATACCGTAGGTCCGCGGCCCCGACATGCCTTCGTCTTCACCGCCACCGCCGGCCCCTCTGGGCGCGGCGTAAAGGACCTTCTTGCCGTCAAAGGAGAGCGCGTAGCCGGTGGCCGGGGTGATTAAGACGCTGTCCTTTCGTTCGTTCATGTCGTAGGCGTGGATGGCCGGCGATTCACCCGGCAAGGGTCCAGAGAGGCCTGAGACGGGCATGGTCACGTAATAGACAAAGCCCTCCGCGGCGTTCAACCCCCCGGTGCTTTCCGCAGGGGTTGGCAAAGCCACCACGCGCTCGGCGATGCCCGCCAAGTCGATGCGGAAATCCTTGGGGACTTCTCTGCCCGCCGGAGCTTCCTCGGGCTTCTTCTCCTCCTTTTTCTCCGCCGCCGGGCTCTCGGATTTCTTGGCGCCGGCCTCATCACTCTTGGGAGCGAAAGGCGAGGGCAGGTCCGCACGCAGCGTCACCACATACACCCGCGTTGCCTTAGGATTGGCAAACTCGAAGTCATAAACGCCCAGCACCTCGTTGAAGTCTCGGGCCGAAAGGAAATAAAGATATTTGCCGCCGGGATCGAACACGGGGTTCCAACTGCTCGTGAAGCTGGTGGTGACCGGTGTGATTTTCTTGTCGGCCAGCGAATAAAGGTAAATCACCTGGTTAAGATTCTCGGCGGCTTTGGCGTAGACAACCCATTTGCTATCCGGCGCCCAATTGTAATCGGTCAGGTCGGCATACTTGCCCTTGTCGATTTGCGCCGGCTTCTTCTCCTCGATGTCCACATAGAAGAGCCGCGTTTCTTTATCCGCGAACAGGAGCTTCTTGCTGTCGGGCGACCAGACGGGAGGCAATCTGAACATCTTGCCATCGCTGGTAATGCGGATTTCCTTCCCCATGCCGTCCTGCGGGATGATGTAAAGCTCATCTTCACCGGTGCGGTCGGAAAAGTAGGCAATCCATTTTCCGTCGGGGGACCATGCCGCGTATTTCTCGTGGATGCCGGGGGTCTGGGTCAGGTTGCGGATGCTGCCTTCCTTGGCGGGCACGGTGAAGATGTCTCCGCGGGCGCTGAAGACGGCGCGCTTGCCCTCGGGAGAGATGTCGAAGTCCGTAATCAAGCTGCCGGCGTCTGCCCAATGCTTTCGCGCCAAGGGCCGGTCGCCGGCCAGGTACACCGTTATCTTGCGGGCCTTTTCGCTTTTCAGGTCGAAGAGGTAAAGGAACCCGCCGTTCTCGAAGACGATCGAGTCGGGCCCCAGGCTGGGCCAGTTGACATCGTAACCCTTAAAGGTGGTGAGTTGGCGAGTCTGTTTGCTCTTCAGGCTGTAGGCGTAAAGATTGATGCGGTGTTCGGGACCGCGGTCGGAACCGAAATAAATCGTGTCGCCGTGCCACATCGGGTAAGTGTCGGTCCCCGGATAATCCGTGATCCGCTCGTAGCTGTTGTTCTTGAAGTCATAGATGGCGATGTCCTGGGCCATGCCGCCCATGTAGCGCTTCCAGGTGCGGAAGTTGCGGAAGATGCGGTTATAGGCGATTTTCGTGCCGTCCGGCGAAAAGGAGGTGAGCCCCCCTTTATCAATAGGAAGCCGCTCCTCCAGGCCGCCGTCGATGCTTACGCTGAAGAGCCGTCCGAACCAGTCGTTAAAAGTGTCGCGCCGGGAAAGGAATAAGATGCGCTTGCTGTCCGGAAACCAGGTGATGACCATGTTGTTCGGACCCATGCGCTCGGGCATGCTTACGGGATCCGGCAGGAACGTGAGCTGTTTGGGTTGGCCACCTTCCGACGGAATGACGTAAACGTTGAAATTGCCGTCGTACTGGGCCGTGAAGGCGATCCATTTGCCGTCCGGCGAGAACTTTGGGAACAGTTCCAGGCCAGGATGCGAGGTGATGCGCCGCGCTGCACCCCCGGAAGCTGAGGCCAACCACAGATCCCCACCATAAGTGAAAACAACCTTGTCCTTGTAAACGTCCGGAAAGCGCATCAGGCGGCCTTCGGTCATCTCCTCAGCAAAGGCGAGAGAGACGGAACAGAGCAAAGCGATCGCAAGCCACTTCACAAGTCGGTACATGCTTTTCCCCCAGTAGGTCGCAATGACTGCCGACCCCGATTCAATCGAAACAAAGCCGTCATTTTACACCCCTTCGCAGTTTCGAGCACGCCAATTGACGTTAAGACATTGGCCAACCGCTGACCATCCCGAGTAAGTAGCGCAGACCTGCTTTCCAAGGTCTGCGGCCTTTTGGGCTGGCGTCGTTCGGTCTTACCTGCGCGGGTGTGGCGCCCCCGCTACATACCACGGCTCGGCTTCCACTTTCACGTCGCTCCCCCACCCCCCATTTTGCTCTTGACTTCCCTCGGACCCTCTTATACTCTATGGTACATAAGCGGAGAGTACATGAAAGTCCCGAGACGTCCGTAGCGGAGATCCTGGGGTAACTGGCAAGACAGCGGGCAAACTGCCCGCTGCGCCGGGCGCACCATTCGCACTGCGCCCGAACGAAACCACAGACTAGTGTAGTGTCCGAGAATTAACTGGACAATGTTTTCCGTCTCTTTCTGCTGCGCGGCAGCGTACAGCCGGGTTGAATCTGTTCCAGAGTCTGGCGACAGCGGGAGAGTTTCTCCTTGATGGACT
>Ga0326728_10004488_pt1 | contig 41164 bp, 28 predicted proteins | sample MB3enrmetagenome_FD_207602 | JGI IMG/M metagenome (GOLD analysis project Ga0326728, IMG submission 207602) | Lab enriched peat soil microbial communities from McLean, Ithaca, NY, United States - MB31MN | ecosystem: Environmental > Terrestrial > Soil > Wetlands > Peat | place: USA: New York... | reverse complement strand
ACCTTCCATTCATAGCAACCCTCCTGGAGATTCTCCCTTCAGGGTTACATCGAAAACGGCGCAACGGGTTACATTTCTAAATGGCTCAACACGCGCTTACCGGTTACATAATAGACGTCTCAATTCGTGGGCTTGACCGTGCGCCAGCGTGGTGAGACAATGCACGCAGCCGCCTTGCGAAACAAACCCGTCAGGCGCGGCGCGTTCGCCGCTGGATCATCGAGTTGGCTGATGGGGACCTGGAGGTTGTCATGACACGCGATCGCGCAATCCCAAACATCTCAACTGAGTATTTCCAGCGGGATGGTAAGTGGGCCTGGTTGGGCACGGTCTTCATGCTTGTTTATCTTTCAACCCCCGCGTCTGCGGCGCAGGTGCGTGTCATCCAAGGGCAGATGGTACGGCTCAAGCTGGACAATGTGCTGACCACAGAAAACGTGGTCAAGGGCGACCCGATAGATTTTGATGTTGCCGAAGACGTGGTGGTGGCAACCCATGTAGTAATCCAGAAGGGAGCGCCAGCGCGAGGGAAGGTGGTTGATGTCAAGGGCGCAGGAAAGAGAAACGCGAAGGACGCCTCGGTGACTTTCCAGTTTTTATCGGTCCGATCCGTTGATAGTCAAGATATTACGCTTCGTGTACGCCCGGACAAGTCCAAGAAATCAGGACCCAAAGAGAATGAGATTGAGGCTAAAGACCCGCTTCCGGGCTACGCCCAGCGCGTGATTGGGGCTGAAAAAGGGAAGGAATACGCGGCTTACGTCGATGTTTCAGCTACTGTGAACGTTCCTGATACCCAGCCCGCTACACCCCAGATCACACCCGTGCCCTCAACGCCGGCGAACCCTCAGGGGGTAACTCCACCCACCCCCACGGTCGGGTTAACGCCCGCGGCTCCTACCCCTTCGACGGCGGTGCCGGAAGAGCCGGCTTTGGTGAACTTTAACAGTGATCCACCGGGAGCAGATATTCTGATTGACGGCAACTTGGTCGGGAACACCCCCTCTACGCTGCACGTTGATGCGGGGCGCCACCTTATCCAGTTGCGAATAGGTGGGTATCGCTCCTGGACGCGCAACATGGTAGTCGAGCCGGGCTCGTCCCCTTCGATTCGCGCCACTCTGGAAAAGCAGTGAACGAGCAGAATTGGGGTGGAATGATGCTGCTGGAGAGATCGGGAAAGAATATTCGGAGTTGGAGGGTATCGTGAAGGTGAAGCATTCGATTGGAATGGGTCTTGTTTGCATGCTGATCCCGAGTTGCCTGGCTTTCGGCCAGCGGGTGCGCCTGCCTGACGGGACTCCGGTGCATGTGCGTTTGAAGGCTGACCTCACGAGTGACCAGGTCGAGGTGGGCACGCGGGTGGATTTCGAGGTCGCTCGCCCCGTGATCATCCAGGGAATGACCGTGATCCCGGAAGGAGCTGTTTCGTGGGGCGCCGTTCAAAGTTTTAAAAATGGGAAATTCATTAGGTTTGACGTCGAAGGTGTCAGGTTGCCGGACCTTACCGATATCAAGCTGCGCACGGTGGCGGGGAGAGCTAAGAACCCTGGGCAGGACGAGATCAAGGTTGATGCGAGTTTTAAAGGCGGGGTTGGAGCGCCGAAAGGAGCCGAATACACAGCGTATGTCAATGAGGATCGAGAAGTAGCAGTGGCTGAACAGCCCAGCATCCCCGCAGTCGCCCCTACGCCCACGCCTGCTGAGACGACGCCCCCCACGCCTGCGCAAGTGGTAGCGCCAACGCCTTCGACAGCTACACCGGCCGAGACCTACCCAAAGCCAGCCATGGCACCGGCGGTGACCACCCCAGCGCCGTCTGCGACATCCCCCGCGACCTCGCCGAGCCCATCGGCGACGCCGCTCGCCAATGTGGAGAGGGTCAGGGTGGAGTGTTTCTCCGATCCCTCCGGCGCCGACATCATGATCGACGGGGATTTCTATGGCAATACCCCCTCGATTTTGAAGGTGCCGGTTGGCAAACACGCGTTGGAAATTCAGCTCTCCGGCTATAAGACGACCTCGATGCCGCTGATCCTGGATCCAGGTACACCGATTCGTACCATCCGCGCCAGTCTCGAACCAAAGGAATAGTCTGCTCCTGCATCCTCACTCCAGTTGGACCGGAAATGTTGTCCAGGGTACTGTCGCTTCTGTTTATGCTCTTCTTGGTGGTCGGCGTTCCGGTTCTTTCCTTATCAACCGCGCGCGACAGCCAAGTCCGTCAGATGCCGCGGCTCGCACTTTATATCTCTGCGGCGATTTCACAGTGGGCACTGGCGGGTTTGGGGCTGATCATTTTCTTTCTCAGCTCGCTGAGTGCTTACTCCGTAGGCTTCCGAACGCTCGCGCCCGTCGCCGCGCTCAGCTGGGCAGGTGCTCTGGTTGCATTGTCTGTGGCCGGCGTTGGGCTGGGCCTTTTCCTTGAGCTCCGTGGATGGTGGCCGCCGGAAGCCGAATTGGTCTACCTGTTGATTCCCAAGACCCGCCAAGAAAAGTTCTGGTCGGTGCTGCTCCTGGCGCCCACGGCCGCTCTTTGCGAGGAATTCTTGTATCGCGGCCTCCTCCTCGCTCAACTTACTCAATGGCTGCATTCGGGCGCATGGGCGTGGGCTGCTTCATCGCTGGCCTTCGGGCTGGCGCACGTTTATCAAGGTTGGAACGGAATGGTAAGAGCGTCTCTGCTGGGAGCGCTGCTGGCATATCCCGTCATCCATTTAGGAAGCCTTTATCCCTCCATGCTGGCGCATGGGCTAATCGACGCTCTGGCGTTTGCGTGGCTGGGTCCAAAATTCCTGCCGCAAAAGAGGGAACAGGGAATAGGGATCAGTGGATAGGGAACGCCAAACAGGCACCGGGCAGCGAACAGGGAAACAGGGAAGAGTGCAACTGTTGTGTCCTTCCTATTCCCTGTTCCCTGCTTTACGCCCCACCGTCGGAAACAGGCGCCAGCTTGTAAACGATTTCAGCGTCCTCGAGTAGTTCCTCCGCAACCTTCAGACACGCCACACGCAGGCACTTGGTGTCCAAGCAGGTAGGACAATTCACAATAATGCGATCAAAGAGGTAATCTGCGAGATCTTGCTCGCCAATAGTGTGGGCCATACAACTGGTCCTCCGCTCGTAGAAAAAGCTGAAAGACTGCGTGAGTCCTGCCCCCAGCACATTATACGCCCTTTAGGGAAAAGTGTGTCAATGCTTTCCAGTGGACAAGGCGTCCCTGTTCTCAAATGCGTGTGGAGTTGCAGGACAAATCCGGCTAAGATAGGCAGGGTATGGATGAGCGCGATTTTTTTGATGAAAATGAGACGCTGAAACCAGCCACTCTCTCCTGCCTGTTTTGTCACCAGACAGATACCTACGAGATTCGGTGGTTGGTGCGCACCAAGAGGAACAAGCTTCCAGGTCACGCGGACGAACGAGATCGGGCGCGCTTTGCCAAATCAAGGAACTACATGCTGCGGCGAGACGATTTCGTCCAATGTAAGAACCTCCGCTGCCGAAAGCGCTTTGAGATTTCAGGTATTCAATCGGTCGTCTTCTTGTGATCGTGCGCTTCCAGAGATGTGCCTGGTGTATTGCTGAGAGGTCAGTGAAACCCCAGTTGCGCTCGCCTACTTTCCATGTTCCACGTCTTGCACGGTGGGCAGCCTCGAAGCATCCCATCCCCCGCCCAGCGCTTCGATCAGAAGGACGCTGGCGCTCATGCGGCGTGTCAAAATACTCACAGCTTGCTCTTCGTCTTGCAAGAGAATGGCTTGCTCGGTGATGACGGTGAGGTAATTGACGGTGCCTGCCTTGTACTGGTATGTGGAAATATCCAGCGAGTTTTGGGCGGCTTTTACGGCATCGTCCTCGGCTTGCGCTTCCCTTTCAAGCACGCGTAACGCGGCCAGGCTATCCTCGACTTGCTGGAAGCCTGTCAGAACGGTCTGGCGATAATTGGCCACCGTAGCGTCATAGGCTGCTATTGACTGGTTCAACGTCGCGCGGCGCCTGCCGGCATCGTAGAGGGTCTCCGCCAACTGCGGCCCCACGGACCAAAAACGGCTTGGCCAACTGATCCACCTTAAGAATCGGGAGCTTTCAAGGCCTGCCGAGCCGCTGATGGTCAGGGTTGGGTAATAAGCAGCCTTGGCAATGCCGATCTGCTCGTTCGCTGAGGCCATCTGGCGTTCGGAGGCAGCGATATCGGGGCGGCGCTCCAGCAGGGTGGAAGGAAGTCCCACCGGCACGGGTGGTGGTGTGATCTTGATCGGGCGTTGAGTGATGGAAAGCTCTGCGGGGGGCTTGCCCGCCAGGACGGCAATGGCGTGCTCGTACTGTGCGCGCGCCACATCATAATCGATCAACTGGGCCCGCGCGGTTTCCAGTTGGGTCTGCGCCTGAGCCACGTCCGAGCCCGACGCCACCCCACTATTAAACCTGTCTTGCGTAAGCTTGAGGTAATCCTGATAGGACTTCACGGTGGTTTCGAGTAGTTCTTTTTCGCCATCCGTGCCGCGCAACTCAAAGTAATCTTGGGCAAGTTCCGCCTGGTAAGACAGTCGTGCGTTCTCCAATTGAGCAGCACTAACTTGCGCGGCCTCCGCGCTCGCCCGAATGCTGCGCCGGATACTTCCCCAAATATCGGCTTGGTACGACACGTCCACCGGCAGGTCGTAGGTGGTAGAACTAGGTAGACCGGTGAGCGCCGATCGCGAGTTCACAATGGAAGGAGCGGCGGAAACGGTTGGGTACAGGTTCGAGCGCGCGATGCGCACGGCGAACTTAGCCTCGCGGAATTGCGCCTCCGCCGCCAGGAGATTCTGGTTGGAGATACTCACCTGTTCTTCCAGGACATTGAGCTCCGGATCGCTATAGATTTCCCACCATTTACCGCGCGCCAGGGCGTCGCTGGGCTGAGCCTGCTTCCAGCCCTCCATCTCCTGGGAGTTGTCGGTCGGCGGTTCCTTATATGCTGGGGAAACCGGCGCGGTGGGCCGTTGATACTTCGGTCCGATCATGCAGGCGTTCGAGAAGAGCAGTAGGCAGAAGGCAGTAGGTAGTAGGCAGGCAAGTGAGGCTTTTGGTCCCTGGAAGGGGAGTTCGATAAGTAGGCGTGGGCGAAACCCACAGAGAAAGGCGATAGTCTTACGATTCATGAGTCGTGTCTCGCGATATCCAATGGTTGATGTAGACAGGTTCTGGCCTGTCATTCGATTTAATACTTAGCTTCACGCTTCAACGCCGCGGGGATCGGGTTCTTCGCGACGTCCCATACGTATCCGCTCCCACCACCAATGTTGGACCCGGTCAAAATAGAGATAGACCACCGGGGTCGTGTACAAGGTCAGCATCTGGCTCACCGCCAACCCGCCGATGATGGCGATTCCCAGCGGACGGCGAAATTCCGACCCGGTGCCGCGGCCGAGGGCGAGCGGTAAAGCGCCCAGCATGGCCGCCATGGTCGTCATCAGGATGGGGCGGAAACGCAACAAACAGGCTTCGTAGATCGCGTCCCGGGAAGACTTGCCTTCGTTGCGCTCGGCGGCGAGAGCAAAATCAATCATCAAGATGGCGTTCTTCTTCACAATGCCGATCAGCAAAATAATTCCGATAATGGCAATCACCGTGAGTTCGGTCCGCGTGAGCAAGAGCGCCAGCAGCGCGCCCACTCCCGCCGAGGGCAAGGTGGAGAGAATGGTAACGGGATGAACGTAGCTTTCGTAAAGGATGCCCAGGACCAGGTAAACCGAAACGAGAGCGGCGGCGATCAGCAGCGGCTCGCTGGAAAGTGAATCCTGATAAGCTTGCGCGGTCCCGGAGAAGCCGGTGTGGATGGTCGAGGGTAAGCCTATCTGGGTGGCCTTTTGCATTATGGCCTGCGCCGCATCTCCCAATGCCACGCCCGGTTGGAGATTGAACGAAATAGTCACCGAGGGCGAGAGGCCCTGGTGGTTCACCGCCAGTGGCGCCGTGATGGAATTAAATTGCGAGAAGGCGCTGAAGGGAACGTCCTGCCCGTTGGGCGCAAAGGCGTAGAGTTGGCGCAGGAACAAGGGGTTCTGCCAGAATTCGCGTCCCACCACCATGACCACGTGATATTGGTTGCGCGCCGTGTACATGGTTGAGACTTGGCGCTCGCCAAAAGCGTCATAGAGCACATTGTCAGCTAGTTGCGAGGAAATGCCGAAGCGGGCGGCGGTGGCGCGATCAACCTGCACGTAAGCCTGCAAGCCGCGGTCCTGCTGATCGCTGTTCACATCCACGATTACCGGGATCGTCCTTAATGCCTGCAACATCCGCGGGCCATAGTTTTGGAGGTCGCGCAGACTATCACCCTGCATGGTGAACTGATACTGGGAGGCGCCAAAGCGTCCCCCCACACGTATGTCTTGTGCAGCCTGCATATAAAGAGTGGCGCCGGGCACGCGCGCCAATTTCGGGCGCAAACGCGCAATCACCAGGTCGGCGGTGATTTTTCGCTCGGCGGGTGGCTTGAGCATGATGAACATCCGCGCTTGGTTTATGGACCCGGTTCCTGTGGCTCCGCTGACGGTATCCACAGCGGGATCAGCAATGATGATTTGAATCATCTCCCGCAGAATCCTGTCCATGGCTTGATAGGAAGTGTCCTGATCGGCGATGATCTGTCCCATCATCCGCCCATTATCTTGCTGAGGAAAGAACCCCTTCGGAACATAGATGTATAGATAAACATTCAGGGCGATGGTGGCGAGCAGTGCGGCCAGCGTGAGGCCCGGGAAACGAAGCACGGTGGACAGGGTCCTTCCATAAAAACCTACCACCCCATTGAAGGCGCGCTCGGAAGTCCGGTAAAGACGGCCGTGGGACTCATGCTGCTTGAGGAGATGCGCGCACATGGAGGGTGTCGCGCTGAGCGAGACCACCAGCGAAACCATGATCGCCACAGACAGAGTCACGGCGAACTCTCGAAACAACCGGCCGACGATCCCCCCCATCAGGAGCAGGGGGATAAAGACCGCCACCAGCGAAATACTGATGGTCATTACAGTAAAGCCAATTTCCCGCGCGCCCTTGAGGGCCGCCTGGAACGGCGCCATGCCCTTCTCCAGGTAGCGGGTAATGTTCTCAATGACCACAATGGCATCATCCACGACAAACCCGGTAGAAATGCAGAGCGCCATCAGGGAAAGGTTGTCAATACTATAGCCCAGCAAATACATGACCCCGAAAGTGCCCACCAACGACACGGGAACGGCAACGCTGGGAATGAGCGTGCTGCGCGCATTGCGCAGAAAGACGAAAACCACCAAAATCACCAGCATCACCGAGATCATCAGCGTCCGCTCCACATCCCGCACGGAGGCGCGGATGGTGAGGGTCTGATCCATGGCCCACCGCGTTTCAATGGAGGGGGGGATGTCCGCCTTAAGCTGGGGCAGCATGGCCCGGACGCGGTCCACCGTGTCGATGATATTCGCGCCCGGCTGGCGAAAGATGACCAGCATGACGGAAGGCTTCCCGTTGGTATAGCCGGAGGCCAGGACGGTTTCCGGCCCGTCACGCACTTCCGCAATATCGGAGAGGCGCACGGGCGAGCCCTTCCGGTAGGCCACAATCAGCGGCCGATAGTCCACCGCATGGAAGAGCTGGTCGTTGGCGCCCACCTGCCACATGCGATGGTCGTCTGAAAAGTATCCCTTGGGGGTGTTCGAGTTGGAGCCGCTCAGCACGCCGCGAACCTGCTCCAGCCCGATGCCATACTTGTTGAGCAAGGTGGGGTTCACTTGCACGCGCACCCCGGGCAATGCGCCACCCCACACAAACACTTGGCCCACCCCGCTCACCTGCGACAACTTTTGCGCCAAAATGGTGGAGGCATAATCATAAATCTGGCTCTTGGAAAGAATGTCGGACGTTAGGGCCAGGATAACGATGGGCGAATCGGCCGGATTCACTTTCCGGTACGTCGGGTTGTTGGGAAGGTTGATGGGAAGATATCCCCGAGACGCATTGATGGCGGCCTGCACATCGCGCGCCGCCGCGTCGATGTTCCGGTCCAAATTGAACTGCAAGACGACGCCGGAGGTCCCGAGCGCGCTCGAGGAAGTCATTTCGCTGACCGCCGCAATGCGCCCAAACTGGCGCTCCAGCGGCGTGGCAACCGAGGAGGCCATGATCTCTGGGCTGGCGCCGGGTAAGCCGGCCCCTACGGAGATGGTGGGGAAATCCACCTGCGGCAACGGCGACACCGGCAACAACCGGAAAGCCACCGCGCCCGCTAAAAAGATGGCAATGACGAGGAGCGTCGTCGCCACCGGCCTGCGAATGAATGGCTCTGAAATATTCATCGCTGAAAAAATTCAAATGGCAAATAGCAGATGGCAAAATTCAAATTGTTTTTTCAATTCCATTTGCCATTTTCTCTTTGCCATTTGCCATTTGAAATCGTCTTACTCCGCCCGAACCGGCTCACTGCCTAGGCTGCGGCGATTGCCGGTGGCCGATTGTCGATTTTCGCTTTTGCCAATCGTCCATCGTCAATCGAAAATCTGCAATCTTGCTCGTCCCGCCACGGCGGGTCATTCGCCACTCGTCACTGCCTTATCGCGCCACCGGGAAAGGCCTCGCGCCAAGCGATCAAACCAGAGATAAATGACCGGGGTAGTGTAAAGCGTTAGTAACTGGCTCAAGAGAAGGCCGCCAACCATGGTGATCCCCAAAGGCCGACGCAGCTCCGAACCCATACCGGTCCCCAGCGCCAGCGGGATACCGGCAAGCAGCGCCGCCATGGTAGTCATCATGATGGGTCTGAACCGCAGCAAGCAGGCCTGATAGATGGCGTTCACGGGCGTCATGCCTTCTTTCCGCTCCGCATCCAAAGCAAAATCGATCATCATAATGCCGTTCTTCTTTACAATCCCGATGAGCAGGACCAGACCGATCAAGGCGATGACGCTAAAGTCGTTACGGGTTATCAACAGGGCCAGCAGCGCACCGACACCCGCCGAAGGCAGTGTAGACAGGATGGTGACGGGGTGAATGTAGCTTTCATACAAAACTCCCAGCACGATGTAAACCGTGACGAGCGCGGCCAGGATCAGCACGGGCTCATTGGAGAGCGAGGCCAGGAACGACGCCGCCGTACCTTGAAAAGCCGCCTGAACGGCTGCGGGCATGTGGCTCTCGTCCTTCACTTTGTTCACGGCCTCCACCGCATCTCCCAGCGAAGCCTGGGGGGCCAGATTGAAAGAGAGCGTGACCACGGGGAACTGGCCCTGGTGGTTCACCGTGATAGGAACGTTTGTCTCCTCCACGTGCGTGAAGGCTGCCAGCGGCACCTGACCGCCGCTGGGAAAATGGGCAGCAGAAGCGATCTGACCGAGGCCGAAGGCGTTATCCGAGGCGATGGTGGAAGAGGAAAGGGAAGAAGACGAGGTAGAATTCGATAGACTGGTGTTGGCCGCGGTCAGTGAGCTTGTAGGTCCGAACAATTGAGCAGCGGACGAGCCGCCCGCTACCAACCCCGCGGACCCGGTAGTGCTGCCTTGGTTGGTACGAATGAAGAGGTCGCGCAGGTCCAGGGGATTCTTCATATAGGAGGGATCCACTTCCAGGACCACGTGGTATTGGTTCAACTGGGTATAAATTGTGGACACCTCCCGCTGGCCGTAAGCATCGTAAAGCGTTTGGTCGATGGTCGAGGGGGAGATGCCGAGACGATACGCTGTGCTGCGATCAAATATCAATCGGGTAGACAGCCCGCCCACCTCCTGGTCGCTCGCCACATCGCGCAACAACGGTGACTGTTGCAGCCTCTTGAGCATGCGGGGGGCAAAGGAATAAAGCTCGTCGGAGTTAGGATCCTCGAGGGTGTATTGGAACTGCGTTCGGCTGACGCGGTCCTCAACGGTGATGTCTTGCACCGACTGCATAAACAGGGTGATTCCAGGCACCTGAGCCAGCTCCGGCTGCAAGCGGCGGATGACGTCGCTGGCGCTGATTCCGCGTTCCTCGATCGGCTTGAGGTTGATCAGAATGCGCCCGCTATTCAAGGTGGTATTGGTTCCGTCGATCCCAATAAAAGAGGAGAAGCTTTCTACGGCGGGATCCTTCAGAATGATCTTGCCCAGACCTTCCTGCAATCTGGTCATTTCCGGAAAAGACACCGTCTCCGCAGCCTCCGAGACGCCTTGAATGACCCCGGTATCTTGAATCGGGAAGAAACCCTTGGGCACATAGATGTAGAGCAGAATGGTGAGGACGAGTGTCGAAGCGGCCACCAGCAACGTCGTGGTCTGGTGGCGCAGGACCACCTGAAGCGTCCGGTCATAGAAGGATATGATGGCCTTCCAGCCCTTCTCGGTGACCTGATAGAAACGGCTTTGCTCGGCTTCCGGGGCATGCTTGAGCAGCTTCGAGCACATCATGGGGGTGAGCGTCAAAGACACGACCGCGGAAACCAGGATGGTGACCGCCAGCGTGACGGCGAACTCGCGGAAGAGCCGCCCCACAATGTCACCCATGAACAACAGGGGAATGAGCACGGCAATCAAGGATATGGTCAACGAAACAATGGTGAACCCAATCTGCGCGGAGCCTTTGAGCGCCGCCTGGAGCGGTGGCTCGCCTTCTTCGATGTAGCGAGTGATGTTCTCGATCATCACGATGGCGTCGTCCACCACGAAGCCGGTGGAAATGGTCAAGGCCATCAAGCTCAGATTATTCAAACTGTAGCCGAGCAGGTACATTACCCCGAAGGTCCCGACCAGCGAGAGAGGAACGGCGACGCTGGGAATGACGGTGGCGGATAGGTTGCGCAGGAAGAGGAAAATAACCATCACCACCAGGCCCACCGTCAGCATCAATTCGAACTCCACATCATGGACGGAAGCGCGAATCGTGGTGGTCCGGTCGGTCAGAATGCTGACCTTCACAGAGGATGGCAACGACTTCATGAGCTGGTCCAGCAGGGCCTTGATGCGGTCCACCACGGCGATGACGTTGGCGCCCGGCTGGCGCTGAATATTCACGATCACCGCGGGAGTGTCGTTCATCCAAGCGGCCTGGCGGACGTTCTCGACGTCGTCCTGGACGGTAGCCACATCCGTCATCTTCACCGGAGAGCTGTTCCGGTAGGCCACGATCAGCGGTCGGTAGTCCGCGCTCGAGAGCAACTGGTCATTGGCGCCAATTTGATAGTTCTGGTGCGGGCCATCAAAACTGCCTTTCGCCTGGTTCACGTTGGCAGCGACGATGGCGCTGCGCAGATCCTCGAGGTTGATGCCGTATGAGGCGAGCAAGGTCGGATTGGCCCGAATCCGTACGGCCGGTTTCTGCCCCCCACTGATGCTCACCAAGCCTACTCCGGGCAACTGCGAAATCTTCGGCGTTAGGCGAGTGTCCGCAAGGTCCTCGACTTTCGATAAGGGCAAGGTATCAGAACTGAGTGCCAGGGTTAGAACGGGGGCGTCGGCAGGATTGCTCTTGCTGTAGATGGGCGGGGTGGGAAGGTCAGGAGGCAGGTAAGTCCCGGCAGCATTGATGGACTCCTGCACCTCCTGCTCCGCCACGTCGATATTCAGGCTAAGGTTAAACTGTAGGGTGATGATGGAACTGCCGTTCGAGCTCGTCGAGGTCATCTGCTGGAGCCCAGGCACTTGTCCGAACTGGCGCTCCAGCGGTGCCGTCACCGAAGACGCCATCACGTCCGGGCTGGCCCCCGGATAAAACGTGATGACCTGAATGGTGGGATAATCCACCTCCGGCAGCGCTGAAACCGGCAATTGTTTGAACCCTACAGCGCCCGCCAGCAGAATGGCCACCATGAGCAACGAGGTGGCTACGGGCCGGATAATAAAGATCCGTGACGGGCTCATGAGCTCCCTTTCTGGCTCCTTCCCCCGCTGGCCTTCTGAAACCGAACCTTCGTTCCTTCTTGCAGCCTGTCCACGCCGGTCATCACTGCGACGTCACCCGGGGCCAGGCCGGAGGTGACCTCCGATTCATCCCCTTCCGTGGTGCCGATGGTAATCGTCTTTACCGTCACCGTGGAATCAGGTTTCACCAGAAAGACGTAGGTCTGTTGGGAGTTCCGCTGCACGGCCGCCGTGGGGATGAGGGTCACCCCACTCTTCTCCTCGACCAGCAGCTTGGCATTGACAAACTGATTGGGGAACAAGGCCCCGTCTCGATTGTCGAAATTGGCGCGCAGCTTAACCGTCCCCGTGGTGGGATCGATCTGATTATCGATCGTGGCCAGCCAACCTTGGGCAATCCTCGTTTTCATTTCCCGGTCATAAGCGTCGACTCTGAGCCGGGCTCCTGCGTGCATTCGCTCCATAATGGTCGGGAGTTGATCCTCGGGAAGCGTAAAGATCACGCTGATCGGTTCGATTTGGGTAATGACCACCAACCCAGTAGCATCGGTCGGGGTCACGAAATTCCCCGGATCGACCAGCCGCAGGCCCACGCGGCCGGTAATCGGGGCTATAATATGGCAATAAACGAGGTCAAGCTTGGCGGCATCAATTTGGGCTTGGTCGGTTTTGACGATTCCTTCGTCTGAGTTCACCAACGCGTCCTGGGTGGCCAGTTGTTGTTCCGGAACGGCGTGGAGAGGGACGAGCGTTTGATAACGCTGCAAGTCTACTTTCGCATTGTCGAGGTTGGCTTGGTCCCTGGCCAATCCCGCCTGTGCGTTCTCCAGCATGACTTGATAGGGCCGGGGATCAATTTCCGCCAGCGCCTCGCCTTCTTGAACAATCTGGCCTTCTTTATAGAGAACCTGCATCAGGTACCCGGCGATTTGACTTTTGACCGTGACGGTATAAATCGGTGTGACAGCGCCCAGGCCGGTAAAATAGACGCCGATGTCACCTTTGCTGGCCTGGGCGGCAACCACAGGGACCGCGCCGTAATCGCGCGCAGGCTTGCTCGCCGCCGCGGTGACGTTGGCCGCTTGCGACGCTACCATTCCCTTCCGTACGCGGTACGCGCCATAGGCCAAAACCGCCAGCGCCAGGAGCCAAACCCACCAGCGGCGCTTCGGTTTCTTCCCAGGGAGTCCAGGCGAAAAGCCTGGCCGGACTTGGACTTCATTTCCTTCTACCGAGGTGGGCGTGCTCATGTGTCTATCCTTATCTAATAATCAAAACGCCTCAAAATGAAGGCTGTCATATCTGTTGAAATCGGCGGAATTATCTCGGTCAAACCTGAAGGCCAGCAATGGTCGTCTGGATAGTCTGAAGACCTTTTACAACTGACCCATTCCGAGTTCGGATAAGCCCCCGCTCCTTCTGTAAACCGCTCAGCTATTTGGGCTTGGAGGCTGCTTGATAGCGTTGTCTGAAAGTCCTTCCTTCCCCTGAGTCGCGACCGCACGCCAAGCCAATCATTGATGAGCGTTATCCTATTAATGGACGGCCAAGACGTCGGCTTGGTTACGAATGCTATGCCACCTATATCTTAGCACTGAATCCTGAATCTTGAATCCTGTCGCGCCAGCGGCCTGAAAGGGAGGCCCAGGTGCGAGAAAACATGGGGACAGCGCGCGAGTGGATGCTAGAATGGCTTTTGTCAGCGGCACGTCGGAGTGGCGTGGTTCTTCCCTGATTCCTGCGGAAAGAACAGGATTCAGGCAAGTGCGCTAGTGGTTTTTCCCTGAATCCAGAATCCTGCCACTTATCCTGTCAGTCCACTTTCGACCTTCGACCATGGACGGTCGACCTGGTTGCTTTCATGTTGAAGCTCAATCCGGAACAGCTCAGAGCGGTTGAACACGGTGAAGGACCGCTGCTCATCATTGCCGGCCCGGGAAGCGGCAAGACCCGAGTCATCACGCAGCGCATTGTCCATTTGCTCGAGCACATGCCGGGGCTTGAGCCACAGAACATTCTGGCCCTGACTTTCACGGAGAAAGCCGCCGGAGAGATGAAGTCCCGTGTAGGCCAAGCCCTGCCTGACCTCGCCACCTTCCCACACGTCTCCACCTTTCATGCCTTCGCTTACGAAGTCGTCTGCAAGCAAAAGGGGGAACAGGAGCAGGCTGGCGAGCGCATGTTGCTGGACAAGGAGGATGTGTGGGTTTTCCTCAGGCAACGCTTGGAGCAGCTCCAGCTCGAGTTCTACCAAAAGCTGGCTGAACCCGGGGCCTTCTTGCACGCTCTGAGTGAGTTCTTTTCTCGTTGCCAGGACGAGCTCATCGAGCCGGATGACTTCGAAAAATATGCCCAAGAGGCTGAAAGAACTTTTCTGGAGAATGCCGCTAAGCTGGATGCGGAGGAACGAGCCCTCGAAGAAGAGGAGATTCAAAAGAAAAAGGAGTTATCGCGGGTCTTCCGCAATAGCCGCCGGCTGATCGAGGGGGCGGGTAGTTCCAGTCTTGGCAGCCTGATTCCAGAGGCAGTGCGCCTGTTCGACCGCCGTGCGGAAATCCTCCAGCGTTACCGCACGCAGTTCCGTTTTGTCCTGGTGGATGAGTTTCAGGACACCAACTACGCTCAGGTGGAGCTGCTCAAGCGGCTGGTGGCGCCACCCTTCAACATTACCGCCGTCGGCGACGACGACCAGGCCATCTACCGCTTCCGTGGCGCTTCCCACGGCGCCTTCGACATGTTTGGGCAAGTATTCCCAGGACACCGGACCATCTTTTTGAATCGCAATTACCGCTCCACCGAGCGCGTGCTGCGGGTTGCGGATGTGGTCATCAAGAGGAATGAGGACCGGTATCCTTCTAAGCCGGAGCTGAGGCCTGAGCGCGAAGAAGGCTGCCCGGTTTATCTGCTGGGCAGCCCGGACTATGTGAGCGAGGCGAATTGGGTTGCCGGAGAAATACAACGGCTCGTAGCTAAAGGCTCTTCCTATCGCGACATTGCCGTCCTGTACCGGGCGCATAACTATCGTGCCCGACTTGTGGAGGAGTTTCAGCGCCGGGGCATACCGTTCGCTATTCGTGGGCTTTCGGTTCTTTCCACAGTGATTATTCGGGACCTCCTCGCCTACCTTAACTTGGTCCTTTCCCCCCACGACAACATCAGCCTGACGCGGGTACTCCTGGCCCCGCGATGGAACTTTCGCGAAGAAGTCGCCCTGCAAATCCGGGTGGAAGCGGAGAAGCAACGCTGCTCGCTTTATGACGTCCTCACCTCCTGGGAAAAGGGTCCGCACCGCACCCTCCTCCAAACTACCCACTGGGAGGCCTTGAAACAGCTCCTCCACGACTTGCACTGGGCGGCGCAAAACGGGACGGTGACGGCGCTGTTCAAGCTCCTCCGCGAGCGGCTCCAATTGCAATCGTTTCTTGGCGAGCGTGACCTGGGGTATGTAAATGCTTTCGAAGAATTCCTTCGGGAGTGGGAGGAAAAAATCTCGAAATTCCCGCCGCTGGCCGGGCCGGAGTGGGAGGATGCAGGCGCGGAGAAGAAGCCGAAAAAGGATCTGCGCGAATTCATTTATTACTTCCGGCATTACCTCGAGGCGGGAGGAAAGATCGAAGCGCCGGAGCTGGGCGAACGTGCCGACGCCGTCCAGATGATGAGCGTACACGCTGCCAAGGGGCTGGAGTTTCCCGTCGTCTTCCTGCTCAGCGTGGCCTCGCGCCGCTTTCCAGTCACGGAGCGCAGGGCCGTCATCGAGTTCCCTGACGAACTTCGCAAGGGGCCTCTGCCGCCGCGGAATATTCACATGCAAGAGGAACGCCGGCTGTTCTTTGTGGCCCTCACGCGCGCCAAGGACCGCCTCTACGTATCCAGCGTGGCTGCGCCGGGGAAGAAGCCGTCAAAATTCATCGATGACTTGCTCGCCGACCAGGTGGTTGAAGCTCGCGACATCGAGCGCCTCCAGGCGAAGGAAATCACACAACTCACCGCCCCGGTTATTCAATTGCCATGCGCCGCAGAGTATAGTCCTCAGCGAAGACTGTTCGGGGAGATGACCGAGGCGGCCGGGGTCCATCCTCCGATTGCGGAATGGGCCGCGCGCGAACCTGAAGTCAAGTCGGGGGAAAAACTCCGCCTGAGCGCTTCGGCGATCGAGGATTACGAGGAGTGCCCGCTGAAGTTCAAGTTTGGTCATCACCTCAAAATCCCCACAGGACCACAGGCCGCCCTCACCTTTGGAAACATCATGCACAGTTCGGTAAGGCACTATTTCGAGTTGCGGGCCAAGGGAGAAGCAAGCTTCGAGGCCGTAAAAGGGTTTTACGAGTCGTCGTGGCGGAAGGCCGGGTTCGAAGATGAATATCAGGAGCAAGCCTACAAACAAGCGGGGCTGGAACAATTGCGCGCCTTCGTGGAAAAGCAGGAAAGCAACGAAACGCTCCCCCTGAGCATGGAAAGCTCCTTTTCATTGGACCTGGGCGAAGTACGGTTGGAAGGCCGCATCGACCAGATTAATCCCCTGGTCCAGCACACGCGGGAGGGTGAGCGCGCCGTCGAACTGGTTGACTACAAAACCGGCAGGCCCCGCTCGCAGAAGGATGCCGACAAGAGCTTGCAGCTCTCCGTTTACGCCCTGGCCGCGCAGGAACAAATGAAGCTGAGGCCGGTGCGCTTGACGTTTTATTGCCTCACCAACAACGAGCCTGTCCACACCGTGAGGACCGAACAGGACCTTAAGGCCGTCAAGACTGAGATCCTGACAGTAGCCGGCCGGATCCGCCAGAACCATTTCCCCGCTGCGCCCGGTTTTGTGTGTATGTTCTGCGATTACCAGCCCATCTGTCCTGCGCACGAGGAGAATTTCTAGAAACACTGAGGTGAACCCAATGAACGCCATCCTCCTGCTCGTGATCGGTATCGTGTTGGGAGTTGTGCTCGGCTGGCTGTGGGTGACAGTTCACTCCAAGGCCGAACTCGCAAAAGCACAGATAGAAGCGGAGGGCCGCGTCAAAGCGGCAGAAAGCACCTTGAGCGAGGTGCGGGCGCAACTCAACGCGCTCCAAACTTTGTTTGACGCCAAAGAGAGGGATATTGCAGGCCTTCAGCAATTGTTGCGCGGAGAAGGCGAGCAAAGGGTGAAGGCACAGACAGAAGTGGAGCAGTTGAAGGGCACGCTGGAAGACCTTGATGCCTTGCGTGGCCGGATAAAGATAGAAGGCGAACTCCGCGTGGCAGCGGAGACCAAACTGCAAGAAGCGCAGGTGAGCCTCGAAGAACAAAAGAAGTTGTTGGAAGACACCAAGAAAGACCTGGTGGATACTTTTCAAGCGCTGTCTGCGGATGCGCTCAAGAGCAACAATCAAGCGTTTATCACTCTGGCCACGAGCAGGTTCGAGACCATTCAAGCCCATGCGAAAGGAGACCTTGAGACGCGCCAGCAGGCCATCGACGCGCTGGTGGCTCCCTTGAGGGAATCCCTCACCCGTTATGAAAAGCAGATCCAGGAGATGGAGAAGGCCCGTCAAAGCGCTTACGGCACGCTCGAAGAGCAACTCCGCACTCTGGCCGCCACAAACCAGCAATTGCAGGAGAAGACCTCGACTCTGGCGATTGCATTGAAGGGTGGATCCCAGGCGCGCGGCCGTTGGGGAGAAATGACCCTTCGGAACGTGGCCGAGTTGGCGGGTATGTCGGAGCATTGCGATTTCACCGAGCAGGAAACCTTCGCCTCGGAGTCCGGCCGGCTGCGCCCCGACATGATCGTGCGATTGCCCGGCAACCGACGTATTGCAGTGGATGCCAAGGTGCCGCTGCAGGCATTCCTCGATGCGTCGGCCGCAGCCAAGGACGAGGAGCGAAAAGCGGCGCTCGACAAGCACGCCCAAAGCGTCCGCACCTATATGAATCAGTTGGCGGGACGAGGTTATTGGGAGCAGTTGGAACCGACCCCGGAGCTTGTGGTGCTGTTTCTCCCCGGCGAATCGTTCTTCAGCGCAGCGCTGGAACAGGACCGCACCCTTATGGAGGACGGCATGCGCAAGCGTGTGGTGTTGGCCACTCCCACGACTCTTATTGCCTTGCTGTGGGCGGTGGCGTATGGGTGGAGGCAGGAGCAAATCGCCGAGAATGCTCGCCTCATCAGCGAACTGGGCAAGGAACTCTACGACCGCGTTCGGCCCTTCGTTTCTCACTTCGAAGGGATTGGGTCGGCTCTCCAGAAGGCCGTCGATAGCTACAATAAGGCGGTGGGTTCACTGGAAGGACGTGTCCTGCCCTCGGCCAGGAAGCTAAAAGAACTTGGCGCGGCAACAGGCGATGAGATCCCTGAGATTGAGCCGGTGGATGAGGCGCCCCGGGCGCTGACCGCGGCCGAGCGGAACCCTGGTGAAGATGACAGCTCGAAGCCGGCAGGCGACAGTGGTGGGAGCCGAATGAGTCAAGAAGCGGGTCTGTCATCCTGAGCCCGCCGTGCTTTTCGGCGGGCGAAGGATCTCTGCAGTCTCAGAATGACAAGCGAACTGCAGGGATTCTTCGTCTGCCAATAAGTAAGGCGTCCTCAGAATGACAGGCGGTGGGTTCAACAAAACAGGGGGGCCAAAAAAACTTCGGGGATGCATCGCTGCATCCCCGATAGTCCCTTTCGAATTTGCTGAAGAGCTTACCTCTTCTTCTTGGCTTTCTTTTTCGCTGCCATTCTATTCTCCTCCAAACTTCTTGAGTTTCCCGCCAGCGTTGCTGGCGGAGCGCGTATTCATTCTCATGTATAGTGACACCGATTTATCTTGTCAAGAAGAAAGTGATGTTCGCGACAAAAAAAATGAAATTTCGATACCCGAAACTGGAAAATTAGAATGCGCAGAGACCTCTGCGAGGATTATTCCCCAAACTCCACTCAGTACGGAACAATCATCTCGAAGGCAACGACGGGATTACGGACTCACCTCCGCCTCATATTCATCAGAAAACTCGAGGCGCAGGGTAGGTGGATGCAGTCATCCCCGACCCGGGTATACTTATAATTGGCAAAAACGTGGAGCTTGGCCGCTGCATCTAAGGAGGAGCATGGCGAAAAGATTGAAGTTTAGAGGTCGTCACCGTACCCTACATCTTCCTCCGACGGCAGGCACGACTTATACGCCCATCATTCTCTGGTTGGTCTTCCTGGCGTTGGCAAGTCTCCCGGGTTTGGGCCAGGAGAAAGCTGAGCAGGCTCCGCCGTCCACCATAAAAGTATCGACGGAAGTCGTGAGCGTGTACGCCGTGGTGGAGGATAAGAAGAAGCACCTGATCCCGGACTTGAAGAAAGAGGATTTCGAACTTGAGGAAGACGGGACACCCCAGGAGATTCGCTACTTCTCGCGCGAAGCTGACACCCCTATTACCATGGGAATCATGGTGGACACAAGCCCCAGCCAAGGAAAGGTGCTGGGCATTGAGCAGGAAGAGGCAAAGGCCTTTCTGCATGAGGTGATGCGTGTCAAAGACTTGGCTTTTGTCCTCCACTTCGACGTGGACGTGGAACTCCTCCAGGATTTCACGGCCGATCAACGCTTGCTCGCCCACGCCATCGACGAGACGGTCATCAATGGCGGCGCTCGTGGCGTGATGCCGGGGCCCTTTCCCACGAGCGATTCCGGCGGCGCCACCCACCTTTACGACGCTGTCTATTTAGCATCCAACGACCTTCTGAAGAACGAAGTGGGGCGCAAGGTACTAATCCTCCTGACGGACGGCGAAGACCAGGGGAGCAAGGTCAAGCTGCAGACCGCCCTGGAGGCCGCGCAAAAATCGGATGTGATTAACTATTCCGTCGCCATCATTGACCGCTCCTTCTACTGGGGACACGCGATGGGCTTCGGTGGGGATTCCGTATTGAAAAAGCTCTCGGACGACACCGGCGGGAGCGTTCTCGAAGTGAACCGCGCCAAAGATACCTCGGCGGCGTTTCAGCAAATTGCCCGCGAATTGCGCACTCAATACCTGCTCGGATATACGCCTACGAACACCAAGCACGACGGGTCTTATCGCAAGATCCGGGTGCAGGTTCGCAATGGGGACTACAAAGTTCAGGCCCGGCGGGGTTATTACGCACCCACAGAGTAGGGAACAAGGAACAGGTTACAGGGAACGCGCACCCACGAATGGGGATCAGGTGACGGGTTAGCAGGAATGACAGGCTGTTCCCTATTCCCTATTCCCTGTTCCCTGTTCCCTACTGAGCCAGCGCGAAATAACCGTCCTTGGCCCGCGCGCGCAGGTTTTTGTCGACAGGCTGGATGGTGATGCTGCGGAATGTCCCATCGTGGGCAGGGTTCGTTGAAACGTAGGCCAAGCTGTACTGGCTGCGGAGCTCGCTGGCGATTTCATGAAAATCCGCGGCCAAATCACCTGCCTCGAAGGGAAAGAAGGCACGCCCACCGGTTTCCTTCGCCAACCGGCGCAGGACATTGTCTCCCCGTCCCTCCGCGCCGGCCCGGTTGGTGCTGATAGCGTAAATTGTAACCTCAGCACGCTGCGCCATGGCCAGTGCCTCTTCCCGAGTATGCACGCTCTGGTTATCCTCCCCGTCGCTGATAATGATCATGACCCGGCGCAGGTAAGGTTCCGGCGGCGGAAAGAAGAGCATCTTCTCCTTGCATGAGAAAAACATGGCATCGTAGAGGCTCGTAACACCCCCGGCCTGAAGGCCCTGAATGGCGTTCGAAAGTTTCTCCATGTCGTCCGTGTAATCCTGGATAAGCTGGGGTTCCAGGTCAAAAGCCACCACGAAGGCGAGGTCCTTGCCGGGGCGCACCGCTATGTTCAGGAAATCGATGGCTGCTTCCTGTTCAAAGCGTAGCCGGGCGCGAATACTGTTGCTGGCGTCGACCAAGATCCCGATGCGTAAGGGGAGGTCGGTCTCGCGGCTGAAGAAGCGGATGTCTTGGGGCTTGCCGTCCTCGAAGATTCGGAAGTCGTCTTTGGTGAGGTCGGTGACGAGCCGGTTCTTCTTGTCGGTAACGGTGGTGAGAACGTTGACCAGTTCAACACGCACCTTGATTCGACTCTGCTCGTCGGAAGACTGAGGATTATTGCTGCTTGACCCACCGGCGGTGGCTTGTGCGAAGAGTCCTGCCCCCGGGACGCAGAAGAGTAAGAGGAAGAAGAGCAGTCTTTTCATCCTTGAGTTCTCCACTAACCATAACAATTATAGGAACGCCAAGCGGGGCAGTCAATCTCATGTGGCCCATGTGGCGCACCCGCACCGGACGCCTTTAAGGCTCGGCGTCATCCCTCCGGAGGCGAGGGTCTACGTGGCATAAGGATTGGCTTGGGCCCCGGATCGCTTTAAGGGCAGGCAGAAGCGTTTCGAAGCGCCAAGGCAGCCCCTCCCGCGTGATGACCGACCCTCGCTCGAACTTGAAACTGGTTACGGTTGTGGCCTCGAGACCCATCCTGAGCAGGGCAGCAACGTCGAGCCCTGCCTCGGCCCGGTCGAGCTGCTCGGGCTGAGCAAAGATGACAGGCGCGCGCGGCATGAAGCGAGGGCAGCAGTCCTCAAAGGGTTCGCAGGAGATCTTGTAAGTCCCGATCTGTCGTGCCAGGCGCAGTATCTCCGACTTGTCGTCGCCCGCCAGAGGACGGTAGATGGGGAGGTCAAGGCCGTGGTCAATGGCCGCCAGGTTATGCAGCGTCTGTGAGGCTACCTGCGAGACGCTGTCTCCGGTCACAAGCCCCATCGCGTGCTCAGCCCGGGCAATCTCCCGCGCCATGCGCGCCATCATGCGGCGATAAAGCAGCACGCGAAAGCTCTCCTGAGCTGCCGCAACGATTTGGCGCTGCACGGCGTCAAAGGGAACCAAGTAAAGCCGTGAGGTGAACTGGTAGGGTGTGAGGGTCCTTACAATTTCTTCCGCCACGCCCCTTGATGAATCCCGAGAGGGAGAGGGGCTTCCGAAGAAGTGCACGAAAGCGGCGTGGCAGCCGCGCCGCATCATCTTATAGGCAGCCACCGCGGAATCAAACCCGCCGGAAAGCAATACGACGAGCCGGCCACTCGTGACGGCAGGCAGGCCGCCGGGTCCTTCCACCCGGTCCGAATAGATAAGAGCTTTCCCAGGGACAACCTCGACCCAGCAGGTCACCTCCGGGTTCGTGAGTTTCACCTGGACGCTCGGGTCCCTCGCTCGCAAGGAATCCAGGATAACCCGCCCGAGCTGGCGCTCCAGCTCCATGGAATTCATGCCATATCCTGTCTCGGCGATCTTGGCGCGCACAGCGAAATTGCGCGGGTTCTTTTCCGCCATCATGGCGCAAGCCGCAGGACCCAATTCAGCCAGCGAACTCGGAACCTCGCGGGCCAGTGCAATGTAGGCGAGACCAAAAACCCGGCGTAAACGCTCCAGGATAGCAGGCGCTGCCGATTCGTCCCCAGGGACAAGCAGGAAGCGTTCTGCCGTGCGGCCAAGCGATTGGACCGGCAAGTCGCAGACACTCTGCCTGATGGCGGAGCGTAGGCGGCTGAGGAAGTAGTTCTTGTTCCCACCCTTAAGCCAGATTTCGTGGTAATGGAGAATGAAAACTCGGTTCATGCGTTTCTAACTGCCTTCCGAGCGTATGCATGCGCCCGGTCAGTGCCGATGCAGCGAATGAAGCTAGAATAAAGGTTTTCTGCGGGTGCCGCAACCGCAGCCCTCAGCCGCCGCTAGTGTCCTGTCGCAGTTAATTGTTGACAATACCCCCTCGCTCGCCCGCCCCTCTCCCCCTTGGGGAGAGGGTGGACCGCCGCCGGCGTTTTCTTCAGCCGGGGCGGGCCAGGTGAGGGGGTTCCTGCCATGTTGCTCGTTGTCAACAATAACGCGGGACAGGACACTAAAGACCGGGTTTTCATTGCCGATTGTCGATTGACAGAGTGTTGCGGCACTTCCTCCGCTGTCCGTAAGCAATCGGCAATCGGCAATCGAAAATCGAAAATCGACAATTTTCTTCTCTCTATCTTCTGATTTCCTTTTTGCTTCTCGGCAGCTCCGCAGCCTTATGCTTGCGCCAACGCTGGAAGGCCTGGCGCATTTCAGGTTCAGGGTCAATGCCCAGGGCATCGGCAACTCGATTGATGTAGTTGAAGTAGGAAATGACCTCGACTGTGTCCAGGATGTCGCGGTCCGTGAGTCCAAATTTGCGCAGGCCTTCCACTTCTCGGCGGCGCACCGCAGCGGGCGCGCGCGTCACCCGCACGGCGAACTTGCACAGCGCCTTTTGACGGGCGGAAAGTTTCGCCCGACGGTAATCGTGCTTGACGTGCTCGGCCAGCTTCTCGTCTCCTGTTTCCTCGCGGAGATCCTCCCCGTGCGCTTCGATTCAATAGAAGCAGTGGTTAGCCTGGGAGACAACCGTGGCCAGCATTTCGCGTTCGGCGCGCGAAAGGCCCGAAGGACCGAACATCGTGGCCTGATACAAATGCATGGACGCGCGCAGGCTCTCGGGGTTCAGGCTTTGCACCTTCAGGATGTTGAAAACCTTGCCGGCCCGTTTGATCGCCTTGTCATACTCGAGCTTCAGTCCGCCTGTGGCGTCCTCGGGTTCGATGGTTTTGATCCACGGCATGTTGATACCCTCATTACGGGTCTGAATCTCGAGAATCGCGGCGCAAGGCTCGTATTGTAACACTGCGGCTCTTCTGGAAGCGGCAATCCTCGAAAAGCCACGCCTGAAGCCCAGAACCCGCGCCGCGACTCGTGCAATGAATCAATTCCTCGAGCCTGTCCGGGTTGTCTGGTCGGCGCAGACAGAGTAGAATGACAGGAATGAGTGATTTGGTCCACATTGCCTCAGCTCCCATGCAGGTGCGCAAGCCCGAATGGCTGAAGGTGCGCGTTCCCGCCGGGGAGAACTACTTTGAGCTGAGGCATTTGATGCGCGGGCTTGGGTTGCATACCGTGTGTGAAAGCGCGCGTTGCCCGAACGTCGGCGAGTGCTGGTCGCATCGAACCGCCACTTTCATGATACTGGGCGAGCTTTGCACCCGCCGCTGCGGCTTCTGCGCCGTGCCGAAAGGCCTGCCGCACGGTGAGGTGGACTGGGAGGAACCGGAAAGAGTGGCAGAAGCGGCGTCGAAGATGGGCTTGAAGTATGTCGTGGTCACTTCCGTCGACCGGGACGACTTGAAAGACGGTGGGGCCACGATATTCGCCCGGACGATTGAGGCCCTTCGCCGGCACATTGCCGGGTGTCAGGTAGAAGTTCTGATCCCTGACTTCCGTGGGTCTGATGAAGCTCTGGAAATCGTGCTGCGTGCTCAACCCGACATCCTGAACCACAACACCGAGACTGTCCCTCGCCTTTACCCGGTGGCGCGGCGTGGCTCCCGCTACGAGCGTTCCCTGCGCCTGCTTCGACGCTCACGTGAAATCGCTCCTTCCATCCCAACCAAGTCCGGCCTCATGGTGGGCCTTGGGGAAACGTTTGAAGAACTACTGACGGTGCTGAAGGATTTGAGTGCTGTGGGGGTCGATATCGTCACGATTGGCCAGTATTTGCGCCCCTCCGGCGAGCAGTTGCCTGTGGCGCGCTTTTATTCCCCGCAAGAATTCTCCACGCTCAAGCAGGAAGGTCTCCGCCTGGGGATCCGTCACGTCGAGTCCGGCCCTCTGGTTCGCAGCTCCTACCACGCCCACGAACAAACCCAAAAACTGAATCAGTGAATCAAGAGCCTTACCATGATTTCTCACCACCAACGGGTAAGGGCGGGGTTTTACAGGCTGAGGAAAAACCCCTCCAAGCTGTCATTCCGAGCGGAGCGAGGAATCTCGCTCTGAGTATTTTCAACGCAGTGCAAGATTCCTCGTCGTCCGCCAAAAAGAATGGCGGACTCCTCGGAATGACAGGCCAAACGGGTTTTTCCGCAGCCTGTACGCCCCCTTGCGGTCGCCCGACTCAAAACGCCAGAGCGTGGTGAGAAATCCGGCCTAATGTCCCGCCCGGCGCGCCAGAGCTCGCTCGGCTTGTTGGTGGAGAGGTTTCCATATCTCCGACTGGGGATGGGCGGTCTCGTCGATCACCTGCCGGTAGAGTGCCTCGCCTTCCTTGACATCTCCCATGCGCAGCTCAACGCTCCCAACCAGCAATTTCCAAAGCGGGTTGTGGGGATATTGCTGCTCCATCTGGCGAAGCAGTTCCAGGGATCTTGTCAACTGCCGCTCCATCGGACGGGAGTAGTCCTTGGCAAGGTGGAATCTCGCCTCCGGGGTCACGAGTTGCCCTTTTTCCATCGCTCGCTGGATTTGGCTGAGACCCACAAGGCGGTCGCCGCCCGGAAGCAGAATCAAAAAGCGCAGCATCTTCACATAGGTTGGCAACGTGTCCTCGAAGTAGTTGTAGAGCCCGACTCCAAAGTAGGCATCGTTAAGGTTGGGATCGAGCTTCAGGGCGGCGAGAGAAAAACTCCGCAAGCGTTTGCCGGCGTGGGCAGTTGCCAGGGCATGGTCACGTAAAGCTTCCAACCGCGCCCGCAGTCCGTAGGCCAAGCCCTCATAAAAGTAATTGCGTGCTTCATCCTGATGCGCGCGGAGGCGCGTTTCGGCTTTCAGGATTGCCAGATCATCCAATCGCCTGAAATCGCCGTCGTAAGGAGTGACGGCGCCGGAAAGAGCCTCGAAAACGTCCGGGTCAATCAGATTGCCTTCGGTCAAGTAAATCTTCCACCAGATCGCATCGGCCTCAAGAAGGTAGCCGAGAGGCGACTCGGGATCGGACTTCTGGATCTGGCGGAACATTTCCATCGCACCGTCAAAGTCGCCATCCATGAGTTTATTCATCCCGCGGACGGCAATCTCCTGGTTTCCCACTTCGTCTGCCTTCCCGGCCCCCCAAGCGAACTTCGCAGTTCCGCAACTAACGGTGATCCACAAAAGGATCAGTGCCAGCAGATTCGGTAGTTGAATTCTTCTCATTGAGGTTGCACTCATGTCCAAAGAGCCTGCCATGAAGGCCGAGCAGAAACTCATACATCACCCAGCATTCTACCGCGAACGGAGGAAAACCCAGGAATCCCGGTAGAGGCATTTCAAAGACCTTCCAATTTTGCCACATTGGAAAGACGTATAACCACTTGGCGCTGGCCCAGTAGTTCCAGAACTCCCAGAGGATTCCGCACACAAGCCCGGAACAGAGGTAGGCGTTGAGCCGGCTTGTTTGACCCTGCTCCAGGTCGCGCAAAAAGGAGCGCCCTCCCCAGGAATAATTGATGGGGTCGAGCACCAGGATGAACCCTACCCAAACTGCCCCGAAAAGACAACCTCCTATGCGTGGAGGCACGAGCAGGGGAAGAGTAAGGCATGCCAAGCCGAGGAGAAAAGGGATGATGTGCCTGGACGGGCGAAAGGCATATCCGGCTTCCCGCTTGTCTCGACTCAAACCCAGCGCCGAAATCAGGTCCGCGGTCTCGAAGATGGCGGGCCAGATGGTTGCAAATGACCAGGTGAAGCCCAGTCCGCGAAGCAGCAGATTTTGAGGCAGTCCGACGTAAGTCCAGTTTCTAAGGCGCAAGTTGTAGGCCTCAAAAACCAACCACAGTGGCACAGAGCAACAAGCCAAGCTCAAAAAACTGCGCAGTGAGTTACGGATGCGAGACGAACCCTTCAGGCTGCACACCAGCGAATCGGCAAAGAGCAGATAGCCTGTCCAGACGATGGGCGTAAAGAAGACTTCGACCCAGCGAAGGCGCAAGAACAGCAGCAACTCTGCGAGCAGAATAATTGCAAGTCCCGGCCAACCCCACGCCGGGATCGAAGCTTTTTTCTGAGTGGAATATCTCCAGCCCAGCGTGCCTAGCGTCGCCGCCAGCATCACGATGCCCAAAAGGATGTGATTCCCGTTCATGAGGTCAGGCAGGAGTTTCGCCTGCAGAATAGACGATTCAACCCGAAATGGCAAACTGCCGCAGGGCCAACAAAGCAATGCCCTGCCTGCAGAACGTGCTACTCACTTCGAGCATACGGATGAGAACCCACCGTCAGGCAGTTGGGTATGAGCATGGCCGTTGTTGAGGATACGCACTTTGTCTTTCATTTAGGGGTTCAGTTTTGCGGGTGGTTAGAGGCGAGGCCCGATGGCCAAGGGTAGAAACTACCCTCGGCCTCCGGTTTTCAGCAAGGGCGGCAGGCCACAGGGAAAGTCTATGTGAAAGAAGCGAGCTAATCTTTGTAAATATAGCCTGCTACCAGCGACGCCATGATTGCTCCCAGCCAAAGATCGAGCATCCACCAGAGCGGTAAGTAGCGGCCGATCGGCGACCACGAGGCGGTTGACAGGTTCATGGGAAACCCTGCCGCGAAGCCCACTAGCAGCCCGATCGTCAGCGCCGTGCCCGGGCCGGCGCCGCGCGTCGCACGCACAGAAGAATAGAGCCAGGCGACCACGTAGGCGAGAAGGAAGATTGTGATGATCCAATAAACCATGAACAAGGGGTATCGCGGGTGCGCAAGCATCAACTTCGAACCCTGCGCATCCGCATATCGCGGCTCCAGAATCACCACGTTGACGACGGTGCTCCAGATGCTCCAGACCACGCCTCCAACCAGAGCGCCCAGGGCCACACGACCTGTGTTGACTGTTGCCATGCATCACCTCTCCTGAATTGAAGGTCTCGGGGAAAAACTCGGACGGACGTTCATGTTACGCGCCCAACTGCGGAAGGTCAAGCAGTAACACTATTGTTGTCGGGATCGCGTTAAAGTCGCGGAAAAAGCGGCTCGCCGATTGAAAATTACAATGCTCGCGGTGATTCCCCTCCTTGATAAGGAGGGGGCCAGGGGGTGGTTGATCCGTTAGCCGATGGACGCTTGATTCTGTGTCCACCGTCGCCCGGCCCGCTCCTCCGCCGAGCAGGGGAGCCATTTTCAGGGCAGGAAGTTGTCAAGCCACTTTTTCAATGGACAATCTGCAACCGAAAATCGCCAATCATGGCACCCGCGTAATGGCTCCTTCCGATGCCGAGGAGACCAGCGCGGCATATTTGGCAAACACACCTTGTTTGTACCGCGGCTCGGGCTCACGCCAGTTGGCCAATCTGAACTTGATCTCCTCATCGGCCAGTTCAACATCGAGGCGTCGCTTCTCGATATCGAACACGACCACATCGCCCTCGGCGACCGCCGCAATGGGACCGCCGCGGGCGGCCTCGGGAGCCACGTGCCCCACCATCAGTCCATGCGTCGCGCCGCTGAACCGGCCGTCGGTGAGCAACCCGACCGAGTCGCCCAAGCCCTCTCCGAACAGCGCTCCCGTCACGTCCAGCATCTCGCGCATGCCCGGGCCGCCCCGCGGCCCTTCGTAACGGATCACGAGCACGTCTCCCGCCTGGATGCTCTTGCTCATCACAGCACGCATGGCGTCTTCTTCACAGTCAAACACCCGCGCGGGCCCACGATGGTAAGTCCTTTCGTACCCCGCCACCTTGACGACACAGCCTTCCGGCGCCAGGTTCCCTCTCAGGATAACCAGCCCTCCGGTTCTCTTAATTGGATTGGAGACAGGCTTGATCACGTCCTGGCCCGGCGTCTCGATGGCCAGCCGGGCTTCTTCAGCAACTGTTCGCCCGCTGGGAGTCTGTTGAGAGCCGTCGATGAGTCCCGCTTCCAGGAGCTTCTTGGCAATCAGGGGGATTCCTCCCGCCCGATGAACATCGACGGCAACGTACCGCCCAGCCGGCTTCAGATCAGCGATGATGGGTGTGCGCGAGCTGATGGCGTCAAAGTCATCGATCTGGAGCGGAACTCCAGCCTCGCGAGCCATGGCCAGCAGGTGGAGCACGGCGTTGGTTGAACCACCCGTCGCCGCCACACTGGCAATGGCGTTCTCAAACGCTTTCCTGGTGAGGATGTCGAGCGGCCGCACGCCTCGCCGGAGCAAATCCATCACCATTTCGCCGGTGCGGTAGGCAACTTTACTTTTCAGAGGGTCGAGGGCCGGCACGCTGTTCGCGCCCATGGGCGAAAGGCCGATGAATTCCATCACCGTGGACATGGTATTGGCCGTGAATTGGCCGCCGCAGGCGCCGGCGGCAGGACAGGCATGGTCCTCGAGGTCCTTGAGCTCGGCGTCTGTCATCTTCCCCGCGGCATGTGCGCCTACGGCTTCGTACACGTCCCCAATCGTAACGTCGTGGCCCTGGAAGCGTCCTGGGGCAATCGACCCGCCGTATAGGACAATGCCCGGCACGTTCAGGCGAATCAGGGCCATCGCGCCTCCGGGGATTGTCTTGTCGCATCCGACCAGCGCCACCATGGCGTCGAACATGTGGCCGCGGCCCAGCAACTCGATCGAGTCCGCGATGACTTCGCGGCTCACCAGCGAAGCCTTCATACCTTCCGTACCCATCGTCACGCCGTCGGAGATCGCAATGGTGTTGAACTCCATGGGCGTTCCACCCGCCGCCCGCACACCTTCTTTCACTTTTGCGGCCAGGTCGCGGAGATGGAAATTGCAAGGCATGGTTTCAATCCAGGTATTCGCAATGCCAACAATCGGCTTCGCCAAGTCGGCATCGGTAAAACCAATTGCCTTGAGCATGGCCCGAGCGCCCGCCCGGTCCCGCCCGTTGGTGATGGTGCGACTACAGTGCTTGGGATCAAATGGCATTGTTGCCTCCAGGGTAATCAGCCTGCGAAATGAAATCTGACGCAGTGCTAAACTGCAAATGTTCGCAGATTTGCCACGAGGGAGCAAGCATCGTTTTCAGCCGCGCGTTGGCTAGCGGGATGCCAGTGTAGTGCGTCTAACGCTTCTTTACATTCGGCGACTCCGGTCACCTGTCCCAGAGCGCGGCTCTGCTCCCAGTGGATTTCTAATGCCCGGAGACGTCAAATTCGAAGCTCGTGTAGCCCCCTTGTGCTCGCCCACTCACTTGCCCCCTTCGACTCGCGAATTTTGACTTCGATGTCCCACAAAAGGCGGTTTTTGGCCCCTTTTTTGGCTTCCTTTGGCCTTTTTTGCGTTCAAAAACCAGTTCGTTTTTAGCGTTTCAAAAAGCTAAGTCCCTTGTTTGCAATAGATCGGTAGGTTCGTTTCGCAAAAATAACATCTTTTTGCCCTTCCCCCGCCTTTTCCCCCTTGCCAGGTCCATTTCGTTCCCTATGCCGCGTCCGCTTGCCGGCGCTCTCTTTCGACCACTCCAATAGGCTACCCCGAGTGGGTGAGCGTGTCAAGAGAAAAGTGCAGGAGACAAGAAGGCGGGTAACAAGCGCCAGGGGTCGGGTTAGGGGGGCCGGGGAAAGTAAGGATATTTATGACGCACTACACAAGTGTCCTGAATCAGAAGTTCGTTGAATAAGTCAGCCCGCGGAGCGGGCGGAAGAGTGTAGCCCACGGCGCAAGCCGTGGGTAGGCGAGCCCTCCCTCACCCCCGTCCCCTCTCCCGCCCGCGCGGGAGAGGGGTGTCCGCCGCGGCGGACGGGGTGAGGGTCCTCCTCCAGGGCTTGCGCCCTGGGCTACAGTCTTCCGCCCCTAACGGGGCTGCGAAAAGACCGCCCACATGAGAGAGATTTTGTAAGCGAACTTCTGACTCAGGACACTGGATTCCCTGTCGCAGCTCCGTTGCTCGTTGACATCAAGAGTTGTAGTATATGCACGGCTCAACAGCCCCTCGACGGCTCGGTGAGTAATCGTGCGCACCTGCCCTAAGTGCCAGCGAACGTATCCCGACGACGCAGATTTCTGTCTGAAAGACGGCACGCCGCTTCCTTCCGCTTCCAGTGTTACCGAGTCTGAGCTTGTCAGCGGTCTCGCGCGGCATTATCGAATTGTGAAAAGGCTGGGTGTAGGAGGCATGGGAGCGGTCTTTCTTGCCGAGCAAATCGCCCTCGGGAATCGCCCTGTGGCGTTAAAGGTGCTGAGCCGCCGGCTGCTGGATGATCCCGAATTCCTCCTGCGTTTTCACGATGAGGCCACCTCCACGGCGCGCATCCGTCATGCCAATGTGGTGACCATCTACGAGTCGGGCCAATCCGACGAAGGGACTCCCTACATTGCGATGGAATATCTGGAAGGCGAGACGCTCCGCCAAGCGCTCCGCGCGCGGGGCGCGTTGCCCGTGGCCGAGTGCGCTGAAACCCTCTCGCAAGTAGCGCGCGGGCTGAACGCCGCGCACAAACTCGGCATCATCCACCGCGACCTCAAGCCCGATAACATCTTCTTGACGCGCGGCGATGAAGGCGAGGTGGTGGTCAAGATCGTCGATTTTGGCATCGCCAAGCTGCGCGAGTCCGCCACCCACACGCTCACCGGAACAGTGCTCGGGACACCCGCTTACATGTCCTGCGAGCAGGCCTCGGGCATGCGCAGCGATCAATTGGACGGGCGCTCCGACATCTACTCGTTGGGTGTCGTGACCTATGAAATGCTCACGGGTCGTGTGCCCTTCCATTCTGACACGCCGCTTGGCTACGTGCGCAAGCACATGCTGGAGGAACCACCGCCTTTTCGGGCTGTCGCCCCGGGTTTGCCGGTCTCCCCTCAGGTTGAAGCCACGGTGATGAAAGCCCTGGCCAAGGACCGCGAGCAGCGTTACCCGTCTACACTGGATTTCGCGCGCGATTTCGCCCGTGCGGCCTCGTCGCAATCCGAAGCAGAATCATCAACGCCGCTGGCTACAACGAAAGTACTTGAAGACAGTATTCCGGTCCCTGAATCGCGCGGCCTTCGCGAAGTCGAGGTGCCCGCAGAGTCGGCAGGTGTAGCGCGGGCGTCTCGCCCGCTGTCGCAAGAGCGTCCCGCTCTCGCGCGCGGGCAGGATGCCCGTCCCGCAGGCGCGGGAGGCGAGACGCCCGCGCTACAGGCTGTGACTCCGCCCCCTAGCCCTGCGCCCAGTGCGAGGTCAGTTCCCGCTTCGAAGGACCGCGTCACCGCCCCAACCCCTCAGTTCCGAACCGTGCCGGAGCCGAGCAAGATGAAGTACGTCGGTCTTGGCGCCTTGATCATACTCGTCGCGGCGGGGGCCATCTGGTATTTTTACCCCTCCGCGAGTCAACAACAACAGAAAGCCGAAGTTCCCCCTGCACCTGCTCCTTCAGCGCCGCCTGGAATGGTGTACATCCCCGGAGGCACGTTTACCATGGGTCGTGACAACGCCCTGAATCCGGAAGAAACTCCTGCTCATTCCGTGACTGTCGCGCCATTCTACATCGACAAGGAACCCGTAACGCAGGCTCAATACAGCGGGTTTATTCAGAAAAGCAAAGGCGAGCCTGCGACGTATCTAGACTCGCAGGCTGCTTGGCCTGCCACTAACATCTCGTGGCAGGACGCGCAGGGCTATTGCGGGTGGGTCACGCCCGGCGGGCGGCTGCCGACTGAAGCCGAATGGGAGTTCGCGGCGCGTGGAACGGATGGCAGACTCTACCCCTGGGGAAACAGCTTCAGTTCGGCGCTTGCAAACAGTCTCGAAGGCGGCTTAGATCACCCGGAGCCGGTGGGCATTCGCCCGAAGAACGCAAGCCCTTTCGGAGTTCTCGATATGTCCGGCAATGTCTGGCAGTGGTGCTCGGACGACTACAAGCCCTACGACCCTTTTGCCTCGCTCTCATCGAGCCACATAATTCCTGAGGACGCTAAGGTCATTCGAGGGGGTTCTTTCAAATCGGACGCAGATCACGTCAGGACGACGACCCGCAACCTCGACCATGCTACTACTCGCTCACCCGCCATCGGCTTCCGCTGCGCCAAATCGCCGTAGCGGGCTTTCGAGCCCGCCTGACACCTAAGTTAGCGCTCATGGGGCGCTAGCCCCCGCTACCGCCCTATATCTCAAGGGAGAAGGAAAAAGGGTCAAGGACCAGTCACTTCCCCGCCACAACGAACCCCGTCGATGTTGTTCCCGTTGGCTGGATTGTAGCTGCTGCGGAACGATACGCGAACGACCCAGGGAACGCTGACCCAAGCCCCGCCACGCAGAACGCGCACCTGACCACTCGTGGGCCCGAGAGGATCTTGCGCCGGGCTGTTCCGGTAATAGTTCTGGTCGTACCAGTCATTCACCCATTCCCAAACATTCCCCAGCACGTCGCACAACCCGAATCCATTAGCTCGTTTCTCGCCCACCGGATGCGTCTGGCCTCCGCTGTTGACGCTGTACCAGGCAACTTCGCCGATCGGCCCATAGCGCGCCTCCGTGCTTCCCCCTCGCGCCGCGTATTCCCACTCCGCCTCTGTGGGCAACCGCGCTCCCGCCCATGCACAGAAGTCGTGTGCGTCATTCCAGCTCACATTCACGATAGGCATACTGTCATTCGCCCAACCCTTGTTGAAGTTCGGAGCATCTGGCATTGGTCGTTTCGTGGTTGCTGCGAAGCGCTTGTAGGCGCCCACAGTAACCTTCGTTTGCCCGATCCAAAAACCCTTGCCGATGGTTATTTGGTGCAACGGCTTTTCATCGCTTTCGCACTCGTTGTCGCCTGGCGAGCAGCCCATCATGAACATCCCTGGTGGTATCCAAACATACTTGAGGCCATCTTTGGAGTTCTCGCGTACCTCTCCTGGATTGGGCAGGTTCAACAACGCCGCCTCGACGCCGGTTTCTTTTCCGCTGGATACGTTCACCGTCTGGCTGAAATCCTTCTTGCCAAGCGCCGCGATCCGCAGCGCGTGAACGCCGGGTGCTACCTCAGAAACCGTGAGTTGTCCACTCGCGTCTGCGATCCCTCGACTCGAGCTGTCCAGTGAGACCTCCGCGCCCGGCGTGGTTCTTACCAGGATACTTCCCGGCAGGTCCGCGAGCGTGGCCACGATTTTCAGCTCTTTCCCTGCCACCACAGTTATCTTCCGCTCGAAATCTCTCTTGCCAGCGAGGGAGACCCGCAGGTTGTGCTCTCCGGGTTTTGGGCTGCCAATCACCAGCCGGCCTTCCGGACTCGCCCGGCCTGTGTATTGGTCATCCAGGTAGACCTCGGCGTTGGGGGAGGTCTCGACCACGATCTGGGCGGGCTTCATGGCGGGCGCTTTCGCTGGCTTTGGGGTTACTTGCGGCAGGAGCTGCGCCATTGCGGCTAAGGCAGTCGCCGCCACCATCATCACGGTGAATAGGCCAATGTGGACTCTGCAAGCCATGAGCTTGGAGCCTCTTTACCGATCTTCTGCCGCGTATCTTACCATGCTTTGCCAATCGGAGTGGCATTTGCTGTCCTGATTCCGTTCTGGCATAATGGCCTTTGGCAGCCGGTGTCACGCTCGTGGGGGATCGAGTGAATATTACAACCTCCAATAAACGGCTTAACGATTTCTGTCGCAAGTGGAAAGTCGCGGAACTGTCCGCGTTTGGGTCGGTTGTCCGGGACGACTTCCGCCCCGATAGCGACGTGGATCTGTTGGTAAGCTTCGCCTCGGACGCCCAATGGAGCCTCTACGACTGGACCGATATGATCGGCGAGCTCCGGGAGATCTTCGGGCGTGACGTGGACCTCCTCTCTCCCCAAGCACTACGCAATCCCTTTCGTCGGCACGAGATACTGAAGGCCCGCGAGATCCTGTATGCAGCCTGAGGCCAAGGATGCCGCACACCTGTGGGACATGCTCGATGCTGCTCGCGCCGTTCAGGAATTCGTGACCTCCCGCTCTTTCTCAGATTACGTAGCCGACCGCATGCTGCGGGGCGCCGTCGAGAGGCACCTGGAGATCATCGGTGAAGCGGCCAACAGAGTTTCACTCAGTTTCCGAGAGGCCCACCCCGAAATCCCTTGGCAACGGGTCGTCGCCCAGCGGAACGTACTGGCCCACGAGTACGGCGAGATCGAGAACGTGCTGGTCTGGAGGGTAGCGACGATTCGCATCCCTGAACTCATCCAGCAGCTCCAGAGGCTCCTCCCGCCCCTGCCTTCGCAGCCGAACGACGGAGGATGACGATAGGCCGCGAGGGAGTTGGGCTAACGGAGTTGTCTTCGAGCCTCCTCGAGGGACTCAATTAAGGCTGCAATATCGTCAGCGCTTGTCCGGTAGTTCGTGATGCAGGCCCGAAGCACGGGCAGCGAGTTGGCCAAGCGGGTAGTTGAAATCCAGGCTTTTCCAGAGCCCACAACTTTCATGGCCACCGCGTGCAGGTAGGCTGCGGAACGGCCCTCTGCATGCCGCTGGTCGATGAAGCAACAGAGCGGCAATGGCGTTTCGTTAACGACCTGCCAGCCCGAGGCTTCGAGCTGCTCCCGCAGCAGCGCGCCCATGGCCACCATCTGGCGGATGGCCGCCGCGTATCCCTCCCAACCTGCTACGGCCAGCGAGAGAAACACCTTCAGACCTATGGCCCGGCGCGACCACTGGATCGAGTGCATGCAGGGATCGACCACGTCCAATTCCGCCGCCTCGCGCGGCATATACGTTACGGCGGTACGGAATGTTCGATCGAGGATATCGGTGTGCCGGGTGATATAAATTCCTGCGCCCATGGGCACAGAAAGCCACTTGTGCGCGTCGAAGGTAATCGAATCGGCACGCTCGATGCCCTCCAACAGAGGACGCAGCTCGGGGACCAACGCCGCCGCCCCGCCCCACGCCGCGTCCACGTGGAGCCATAGTTTCTCGCGCGCGGCCACCTCGGCGACGGCGGCAAGGGGATCAATCACTCCCGCGTTGGTGGTTCCTGCCGTTGCCACCACCATGAAAGGCGCGAAGCCCTGGCGACGGTCCTGGGCGATGCTCGAAACCAGGACTTCCGGATTCATGCGCAGGCTGTCCTCCACTGCAATCTCGTGCACCGCATCCGTCCCCAGCCCGCACAGTCGAGCCGCCTTCAGCAAGGAATGATGCGCCTCTGCGGAAACGTAGAGAACGGGCTGAGCGGCAAGCGCCCGGACGCCACGGCAGGAGAATTCCGGAAACGCCTGCACCAAAGCGGTGAGGACCGCCGTATGGTTGGCTTCCATGCCACCTGAAGCAAAAGTTCCATCGGTCTGCGCGGGGTCGTAACCAAATCGCGCGCCGAAGGCGCGCACCAGATGCTGTTCAATCTCGATGGCCAGTGGGCTGTGGCTCCAGGCGGCGAGTTGGGGGTTGAAGGCCGCCACCAGCGCGTCCCCAGCGATGCCCATGGTAGTCGGCGCGGGGTTGAACAGTCCGTAATAGCGCGGATGCGGGGTGTGGGTTTGAAACTTCCACAGACCCTCGACAAGAAAATCGAGGGCCTCGAAAGCATCCATCGGCGCGCAGAAATCGAAGCGCGAGAGTAAGGCGCGGAGCTGCACGGGATCGAGCGGAGGGGTGACTCGGCCAGTCTCCAGCTTGGTGGCGTAGGTTTCAATAGCCTCCACCAACTGCCGCCAAAGTCTTGCGCGAGTCTCAGCGTCAAGCATCAAAGGCGGGGCAGCCATGTGTTACTCCGATTCTCGATTCTTGCAAGCCGCTTCCCACGCAAGCATAGCCTTCTTTCGCGCCGCTCCCCAATGATAGTCACCGGTAATCCCCATTTTGCGGATGGCCCTGTGGCAAGGAATGAGGAAAGATATGGGGTTCCGGCCCACTGCGCTGCCCACAGCTCGTGCGGCCGACGGCTTCCCAAGTTGGCGCGCCAGGTCTTCATAGCACACCATGGAACCTGGCGGAATCCTGAGCAGCGCTTCCCAGACTTTGACTTGGAAGTTTGTGCCCATCAACAACAGCTTCACGGGATTACTGCCGTTCGTTTTCTTGGGACTGAAAATTCTTGCGATATAGATCCGGGTCTTCTGCGAATTCTCTTGAAACTCTGCCGCCGGCCATCTTCGCTTGAAGTCCTCGAGAGCCTCTGCGCGACCCCCTTGCCCCACGAAACCCAATCCGCAAATCCCGCGCTCGGTAACCGCGAGAAGACACTCACCGAAGGGGCTGGGGTGGTATCCGTAACTGATCTTGCAGCCTGCCCCTTTGGCCTTGAACTCTCCAGGAGTCATTGCCTCGACATTCACGAAGAGGTCGTGCAGGCGGCTTGGGCTGGACAACCCGGCATCATAGGTGGCGTCCAGCACGCTCCGGGATTCCTCGAGGACCTTCTTGGCATGTTCCAGGGTCAGAAACTGTACCAAGCGCTTGGGACTGATGCCTGCCCAGCGCCGAAAGAGCCGCTGGAAGTGATATTCGCTCAGGTTAACGTTCCGCGCCACCTCGTCCAAACTCGGCTGTTGGTGATAGTTCTCCGCGAGAAACTGTATGGCTTTCTCGATGCGACGATAATCTTCTGCGTTCGTTTGCATTTTCCCTCCCTGCCATCCTGATCCATCATCGCTAGGATGGAGCGTCAGCGCAACCCGATTCTTGCTGCCGGAGGATATTTAAACCCCCATTCGATGGTTGGAGTTGTTACCGTAGTTCAGGGGCGCGCCCAATGCTGTCATCCTAAGTACTCATGGTCTGATGTGGACGGGATTTCCACTTTTCTCACTCTTCTCACTTTTTTGGAGTGCCCTGCCCCCGCAAGATCAAGTTCGCATGTGTTTTCAATGGGTTAGAAGAACTCCGGGGATATATGGCGAAGCGCATGAATGTGGCATTTTGCGACACTTGGCGGTCCGGCCCCTTAATAGTACGCTACACTAGTAGCCGACCAGGGCGAGGAAACTGCGGGCACGCTTCGTCCGCCCTAGGCCGGCCTCCTCAGCATGACATGGGGCTGCGCGACAAGTCAAAAGTCGAAGGTCGAGCGTCAAGAGTGGAATGCGTGGAAACGGGCACGACAGATTACGGATAATCCAGCCCAGGAACTAAAAGCTCGACCACAATGGTGCCAGTTTCGATTTTCCAGTTTCCAGTTTCTAGTTTCTGCTTTCTGCTTTTTCCGCCGGAAGACCTTCCGTGTCCAGGGTGACCGCGACGGGACTTGGCCGGTGGGTGATGATGAGCGCTACACCGGCGATGATGGTGGCGCTGGCCAGCAGCTCACGCGCCGTCAATGCCTCGCCTGCCACAGCCCAGCCGAGGAAAACCGCCACCGCCGGGTTCACAAAAGCATAAGTGGAAACCCGCGCCGTTGCCACCGTGCGCAACAACCAGATGTACGCAGTGAAACCGAGCAGCGAGCCCGCCACAATCAGATAGAAAAGACCCAGCCAGGAGCGGAGGGCGACTCCACTGAAATGCAATTGCCTGCCCTCCCCACTCAATACGCCCAGCAACAAAAGCAAGGCGCCGCCGGCCAGCATCTCCATGGCCGCCGCGAGAAAGGGCGAAGGCGGCAATTTCAGCTCATGCGAGAGAATGGAGCCCAATGACCAGGAAAACGAGGAGAACATCAGTACTCCCGCGCCGGCAAGATCCACGCGCGAGCTGCCCCACAGGTGGGCCGGGCCCACCAGCAAGGCAAGGCCTGCCACAGCGACCGCCATTCCGCCAACCACCCGCCCCTCCAACTTAGCGCCGCCTTTCCTTAAGCTATCGAGCAGCACCATCCAGATGGGGATGGTGGCCAGCAGCAAAGCGGCGAGTCCGGAAGGCACTCGCTGCTCCGCCCAGCACAATCCTCCATTCCCACTCACCAGGAGCAAAGCCCCTAAAATGGCTGCGCCGGCCCAATGCCGACGCGAGGGCGAGGGCGCCCCACCAGCGCGCGTCAACAGGTACAACGTGGCGCCAGCCATGACGAACCGGCACCCCGCCATGAACAAGGGAGGGATGGTTTCAACGCCGTAGCGGATGGCGAGGTAAGTGGACCCCCAGATGAGGTAAACGGCTGCGAAGGCGAGCAGAATCTTGGCGCGCGAGGGATGCGCGCTTGAGGTTGTTTCAGACAATGAGCCTCCCGACTTCTCTAGTTCACAGTTGAAAGTTGACAGTCGACAGTTAACAGACTACCAATCATATCGGCTTGAACCGAACGGATTATGATGCGGGGAAAAAGGGGCGGAGTAAATAGGTTTCAGGTGTCATGGGCTAGGGGCTAGGGACTGGGGACTAGGGGCTGGGGGCTGAGGCCTTGGGTGCGGGCCGATCTTGAATTCTGAATTCAGGACTGCACTCGCTCACCACGCCGTCCCTAGTGTGCAGTCCCGCGTCATTGGTGACAACGAGCAGCTTGGCAGCAACCCCCTCACCCGGCCCGCCCCGGCTGAACAAAACGCCGGCGGCGGTCCACCCTCTCCCCAAAGGGGGAGAGGGGCGGGGGAGCGAGGGGGTATTGTCGACAATCAAGTGGGACAGGACACTAGCTCCCAGCCCCTGGTCCCCCGTCCCCACCCCAATCTTCTTGAAATCTGGAAACCAATGGCTGAGAGTGAACACTGACCACTGACAACTGACCACTGACGACTGACAACTGACCACTTATAACTGACGACTTCTCTCAGCGTGAGATGCCGAAACGACTCCCAGATTCAATCACATATTCTTCAGCGCCCACTGAACGCGCTGAATGGTTGGTTTGGAGACGGCGGGTGCGGGGCCGGTGGCGGTAACGGTGGTGGAGGGGAACCACGGCGGCGCAAATCCTTGGGTGTTGGCAAACCGTTGGTCGAAGTACACGTTGAAGGTCGTTATGTTGACTCCGTGAGCCGCATTCTCAATCCGACCGCCCACATTGGTCACGGTGTTGACCGAGCCTTCGTTGGTACTGAAGCCATAATTCTGACCTGCCTGAAGCGCCGCCATGCTGGCATCAACTTCCAGGTTGTTGTTTGAATAATTGCTGTTGAGGTTGATGTTTCCGTTGGCCGTAAAAATGCCCAGCACCTGCCCGTTATTGTGCCCGGGGATCAAGGTGTCGGCGGGGTCACCATTGCAACAAGCCGGGTTCGTTCCTGACACAACTTGGTTCTGTGTCGTTGTGACAGGTTCAGTGTTATAAATCAAGTCTCCCTCGATATCGATATTGCCATTGGCCACGATGGTGATGGCATTGTAATCTTGAATGCCCGCCACCCCCTGACCTGGGCCGCTCAAACCACCGGTGCAGTTTCCACCCCACGAGCAACTCGAGGCAATATTGCCGTTCACGTAAATTATGGTGCCTGGCTGTGCCGAGGTTGCGCTTTGGTTCATGGGGACGGAGCAGAAGTTGTTTGAAGTCGTCGTTGTAGACCCCTGCCATCCTGTGGTCGTTACCTGGGTCGTTACGCTGGTCGTGCCCTTCGTGCCCGACGCACAACCCCAGGAGCTGGGCGGGGTCGCGAGCGGATCGACGGTAATGGTCGTGGTTGTGGTCGTATTGGAGCCGGTACTCTGTCCAATCGTGAAGACTTGCCCAGAGGCTCCGCTGGTCGAAAGCGTTATGCTGGCGTCTCCCGCCACCCAGAAGCCACCCCCATCGAAGGTGTTAACGCTGCCGCTCGTGGTGTAGGGCATATAAACCCCGGAGGAGGCACCGCTGGTGGGATAGGCAGTTCCGGAAGGGGTTTGAAGCGGAGGGTAGGGAGGGGTACCCCCACTACCGCTGAGGTTACCGGTGTGCATTTGAGAGGCAGTGGGAGCGCTGGAACCCTCGCCCGTGCCTTTGCTGTCCAGCACCGCCCACTGCTGGCTGTAGTCATTCTGGGGCAGGGCCTCCGTGTTGAGTCCGAGGCTTAAGGGCGGGTTTCCTTCAAAGGTGGGCTTAATCGTCTGCGCTTGGTTTCCGTTCCCGTACTTGTAACTGCTGGTGGGAGACTGAATGCAGGTGTTTCCAAACCAGAAGTCGACATCGGCGTTCGACTGCCCCACGGTGTCGGTAAAGATATAAGAGCCGCTGGTGCCAAACTGCCAGGCGCCATTCGTAAAAAAGGGGCCCGTCAAGGTGCCGGGGACCAGCGGCCCGAGGCAGGGAGTGAACTGGTCAATGAAGGCCCCATAAGCGGCGAAGCTGGTCGTGGAAGTTGTCTGTGTGCCGCTGACAGCCAAAATCACGCTTCCAGTCTCGGATACGGTGGTCTGCTCCGAACCCTGGGCCATTCCCGTGACCACGAGCTGGTAGTTATAAATGTATTTATACCCATTCGGATTATTATTCGAGTCGTAAGAGGTTACCGTGGGCGAATTGGGTGCGAGGGAAAAGATGGGCACCGTGCAAGACGCGCCACAGCAGTTAGAAGCACTGGGAAGCAGGAAGCTCTCGCTCCATGAGCTGGCAGCCTGGCCGGCATTGAGAGAGGTGGTACTTGCATACGTATTCAAAACGTTGCTACAAACTGTCGCCGTCGCGCTCGCGGGGATCGGATTCGTCGTGAAAGTGCTGGGAACCTGAGCAAGGATCTGGCTTTCTAACTGTTGCCGGGCGATGTTGAGTCCGGAGTCTGCCGCGTAGAACGATCCTCGGGCGTTGCGGTAGTAACCGTTGATCAACATGTCGGAGCTCGAGGAAAAGACCATCGCCAGGGCCATGAGGCTCATCATGCTCAAGAGCAGCAGGGTGAAGACGAGCGCAA